>Ga0268251_10000019_pt1 | contig 202295 bp, 184 predicted proteins | sample AgamicAsMae_FD_200527 | JGI IMG/M metagenome (GOLD analysis project Ga0268251, IMG submission 200527) | Agave microbial communities from Guanajuato, Mexico - As.Ma.e (v2) (version 2) | ecosystem: Host-associated > Plants > Phyllosphere > Phylloplane/Leaf | place: Guanajuato, Mexico... | reverse complement strand
GCTTGAGCCCCGTTACATTGTCCGCGCCCGACCACTTGACCAGTGAGCTGTTACGCACTCTTTGAATGGTGGCTGCTTCTAAGCCAACATCCTGGTTGTCTCTGCAATCGGACATCGTTTCCCACTTAGCTAGAAATTAGGGGCCTTAGCCGACGGTCTGGGCTGTTTCCCTTTCGAGCACGAAGCTTATCCCCCGCACTCTGACTGCCATGCTCTAAAGCGTCGGCATTCGGAGTTTGCCTGAGTTCGGTAAGCTGGTAGGCCCCCTAGCCCAAACAGTGCTCTACAACCGGCGCTGAACGCATGACGCTATACCTAAATATATTTCGGGGAGAACCAGATATCTCTGAGTTTGATTAGCCTTTCACTCCGACCCACAGGTCATCCGCTCAGTTTTCAACCTAAGTCGGTTCGGTCCTCCACGGGGTCTTACCCCCGCTTCAACCTGCCCATGGGTAGATCACTCAGTTTCGGGTCTACCTCCAACGACTGAACGCCCTATTCAGACTCGCTTTCGCTACGGCTCCGTTTCCTTAACCTTGCCGTTGAAGAGTAACTCGCTGGCTCGTTATGCAAAAAGCACGCCGTCACGGCACGAAGCCGCTCCGACCGCTTGTAAGCACACGGTTTCAGGTGCTATTTCACTCCCCTTCTGGGGTACTTTTCACCTTTCCCTCACGGTACTAGTTCACTATCGGTCGCCAAGGAGTACTTAGCCTTGCGGGGTGGTCCCCGCGGGTTCCGACCGGGTTTCCCGTGCCCGGCCGTACTCAGGAACCTGCCAAGGAAGGCCGTACGTTTTCGTCTACGGGACTATTACCCCCTGTGGTGTGGCTTTCCATCCACTTCGACTAACGCACGACTTTGTAACTTCCCGACCCGCCGGCAGACGGATCCAGACAGGTCCTACAACCCCCGCGCGACAACGGCTGCCGCCTATCACGTCGCACGGGTTTGGGCTCATCCCCTTTCGCTCGCCACTACTCAGGGAGTCGAGGTTTCTTTCCTTTCCTCCGGTTACTAAGATGTTTCAGTTCACCGGCTTGCCACCTCCTGCCCTATAGATTCAGGCAGGGGCACGCGCGCATTACCACGCGTAGGTTTCCCCATTCGGAGATCCCGGGATCAAAGGTTGGTCAGCACCTCCTCCGGGCTTATCGCAGCCGCCCACGTCCTTCTTCGGCTCTTGGCGCCAAGGCATCCACCGTGTGCCCTTGTTCTCTTGATCAGAAAGAACACGCGTGTTGCCGCTATGGAGTTTTCAAGGTGCGCGCCGACCGCCCGGTGGACGGTCTCTCAAAACTCAACAGCGTACGTCACCTCAAGGTCGACGTTGTTCCAGGCGAGCCGAGGACTCGGACGGCCGAAAGCCATCGACGAGCTCGACGCCTGCGGGAGTAAGAGCTCCCGCATTCCCTAGAAAGGAGGTGATCCAGCCGCAGCTTCCGCTACGGCTACCTTGTTACGACTTCACCCCAATCATCGACCCCACCTTCGACGGCTCCCTCCCTTGCGGGTTGGGCCACCGGCTTCGGGTGTTGCCGACTTTCGTGGTGTGACGGGCGGTGTGTACAAGGCCCGGGAACATATTCACCGCGGCGTTGCTGATCCGCGATTACTAGCAACTCCGCCTTCATGGAGGCGAGTTTCAGCCTCCAATCCGAACCGGGACCGGCTTTTTGGGATTCGCTCCCCCTCGCGGGTTTGCAGCCCTTTGTACCGGCCAATGTAGCACGTGTGTAGCCCAGGACATAAGGGGCATGATGACTTGACGTCATCCCCACCTTCCTCCGATTTGTCACCGGCAGTCTCCTATGAGTCCCCGTCTCTCACGCTGGCAACATAGGACAGGGGTTGCGCTCGTTGCGGGACTTAACCCAACATCTCACGACACGAGCTGACGACAGCCATGCACCACCTGTGCACTGGCCCCGAAGGGCTGCCGTATTTCTACGACATTCCAGTGCATGTCAAGCCCTGGTAAGGTTCTTCGCGTTGCGTCGAATTAAACCACATGCTCCGCTGCTTGTGCGGGCCCCCGTCAATTCCTTTGAGTTTTAGCCTTGCGGCCGTACTCCCCAGGCGGGGTGCTTAATGCGTTAGCTTCGGCACGGACGGAGTCGACACCGCCCACACCTAGCACCCATCGTTTACGGCGTGGACTACCAGGGTATCTAATCCTGTTCGCTCCCCACGCTTTCGCGTCTCAGCGTCAGTACCGTCCCAGAGAGCCGCCTTCGCCACGGGTGTTCTTCCTGATATCTGCGCATTTCACCGCTACACCAGGAATTCCACTCTCCTCTTCCGGACTCTAGCCAGATGGTTTCCATCGACGTCTCGAGGTTGAGCCTCGAGTTTTCACAACGGACCTACCTGGCCGCCTACACGCTCTTTACGCCCAATAAATCCGGACAACGCTTGCCCCCTACGTATTACCGCGGCTGCTGGCACGTAGTTAGCCGGGGCTTCTTCTGGAGGTACCGTCACCCTCTGGGCTATTAACCCGAGTGGCTTCGTCCCTCCTGAAAGAGGTTTACAACCCGAAGGCCTTCTTCCCTCACGCGGCGTCGCTGCGTCAGGCTTTCGCCCATTGCGCAAGATTCCCCACTGCTGCCTCCCGTAGGAGTCTGGGCCGTGTCTCAGTCCCAGTGTGGCTGATCGTCCTCTCAGACCAGCTACGGATCGTCGCCTTGGTAGGCCGTTACCCCACCAACAAGCTAATCCGCCGCGGGCTCCTCCTCGGCCGGAGGCCGAAGCTACCTTTTCTCGCGAGCCCGAAAGCTCGCGAGGCCATCCGGTATTAATCCGGGTTTCCCCGGGCTATCCCGGTGCCGAGGGCAGATTACCCACGTGTTACTCACCCGTTCGCCGCTGTCCCCAGCCCCGAAGGGCTGGTTCTCGCTCGACTTGCATGTGTTAAGCGCGCCGCCAGCGTTCGTCCTGAGCCAGGATCAAACTCTCCGTGAAGAAGTGGTGCTCCCGAAGGAGCAAGCCTTCACTTTGAGCTTGAGCTCAAAGTCCGTCCCTCGAAAGGGACGAGACAGGGTTTCGTCCTACCCGGCCTTGCCGAAGCGGGCCGAGCAGGTCTCGACGTAAACGCACGCTGTTGAGTTTTCAAAGACCATCGCCGCTGGCGACGTAAAAAAGCCTCCGACTCGCGCCAGAGGCCCTCAGATGCTCGGAATCTTCGTATCCGAATGCGTCCGAAGGGCGCTCCAGTGTCGAGGTGCAGGGACTTTGCTACGCCGTCCTTGCGGGCAGCCGGGGAATGATAGCAGCGTCGGAGCGGGTGTCAAGAAGCCGCGAAGCGCATGAAACGGCAACGGCGGCGGGTCAGCCGAGCTTCGGAACCGCCCGGGCCGTCATCGCTATGCCCGCGACCAGGATGACGAGCGCGCTCACCGCGGGGAGCAGGCTGATCACGCGGCCGCCAAACCCCACGCGGCTGAAGGCGCGCTTGGCCAGCACGGCGGCAAGCCCGACGGCCGTGATCGAGAGCGCAAGCCCGGCGCTGAAGGCGACGATCAGGAGCAGCCCGAAGGCCACGCGGTGGAGGGAGATCGCCGCCAGGAGGACAACCAGGGCCGACGGGCAGGGGAGCAGTCCGCCGGAAACCCCGACGCCGAGGAGCGAGCGCCAGCTGATGTCGGCGTGGTGATGATGGCCGTGGGCGTGGTGATGTCCGCTCGCGCGCGCGTGCGCGAGGCGGTGACGGATCCGGCTCCAGAGCACCGCTGCGCCGACGCCGACGACGAGCAGGCCGGAGACGAGGTTCAGCCACGGGTAGAGCCGGTCGGGTACGACGAACTGCGACAGGCTGAGCGTGACGAGGCCGAGCGCGAAGACGCCGATGGTGTGCGTCACGGTGACGACCAGGCCGAGCAGCGCCGCGTGCAGCGGTGTGCCACGGCTTCCGACCAGATACGCCGTGACGATCGTCTTCCCGTGCCCCGGCGACAGCGCGTGGGCAGCGCCCCAAAAGAGCGCCGCAGCGAGCGAGGCGGCGATGACGAGGGCGCTCAGGTGACGGCGGCCGATCAACCCCGCAAAGCCGCTGTCCGCGACGCGGTCCGGGGCCTGGAGCGCCCGGCCGCGGATGAGCCCGGGCTGTATTGCGGGCCCCCTGGTGGGAGCGAGGCGTGTCGCGACGCTCGTCACGTCGAGGGGGCTCTGGAGGAGGTCCTTCGGATACGCGCGCAATTCGTCACTGACGCTGTGCACGTCGCCCCCGACGACGATCTCCTTCCATCCGATGCGCTCCTTATAGTTGTTGTCGTGATAGACAACCGCACTTCGCCCGTGCAGAAACGGCCCCCGGAGCACGAGCTCGAGGCGGGTCGTCCGGAGCCCGCCTGCGCCACGCGGATGCGCGAGGGCATGCGTGACCGCCGCCAGGCGCGCGGGCCGCCCGTCGACGGACAGCTCGACGTTCCGGGCGATCCGCCGCGCGTACGCCTGCGGGTCGATCCTCCCCGCCTGGAACGTCGGGATCTCCGCCATATCCAGCACATAGAGGACGTAGAGGCGAGGCCCTGACGTCTCCAGCCGGCTGAACCGGTTGATCGTGAAGTTCCCGAGCGGGTGAGCCGACGCGGCCGCCGGGAGCAGGAGCGCTGCGACCGCCGTGAGGCCGGCGAGGGCGAGCCCGACGGTGACGGCGAGCCTCCTCACGACGCGTACCTCCGCGCGACGGGCGCCCACACGAGCGAGAAGTGCGGATTCAGGGTGAGCGCGCGACGGAACCAGAGCCGGGCCTGCGCGTCGTGACCGAGGCAGCGCTCGATCATGCCGCGGTGGAACTCCTTGGGCGCGTCGCGCGTCCCGAGCCTGAGGGCGCGCTTCGAGAAGCGCAGCGCCTCACCGCAGTGGCCGGTCCGCGCGAGCGCCCAAGCCAGGACGTCGTCGCCGTCGATCGAAGGGCGGTCGCGGTGCGCAAGGCGGGCGAGGGCGAGCGTGTGCCCGAGCCGCACGCCGTGGTCGACATCGAAGAGTGCCGTCTCGAGGTCCGTCTTCACGCCGTTCGCGGCCAACACGCGCTGGATGACGCCGATGAGCGCGTACTGGCGGCGCGCGAGCCGCTCGTGCCCGGTCGCGCGCTGGAGGTCACCGAGCGTCGTCACGAACTGCGGAAGCGGAATCGCCCGGACGGCCCGACGCTCGAGCCGGATCGCCCGTGGGTAGCTTCCGCGGGCCGCCTCGACCTGGGCGAGCGCGTCCAGAGCGTAGACGTAGCCCGGGTACGCGTCGAGCGCGGCGCGGAACTGACGCGCCGCCGAGGCCAATCGGCCGTGCGACCAGTACAGCTTCCCGAGCTGGACATGCGTCCAGGCGAGCGGCTCGGGCGCGTCGACAGCCGCGTCCACGGCGAGGCGCATCGCCGCCACGGCCCCGGCGTAGTCCCCGCGCAGCTCGCGTGCGTAGGAGACGCGTGCGTAGGCGGCGAGCCCGGGCCGGAGGCGTGCCAGGCGGTCGAAGGCGGCGAACGCCTCCCGGTAGCGACCGAGCTCGACGAGCGCGTCGCCGATGACGCCGTAGCTTCGCGCGGTCGTCGGTGAGAACGCGCGCGCGCGACGGCCGAGCGCGAGCGCCTCGCGGAAGCGGTGCCGCGAGAGCGCGAGCGAGCCGAGCCCACTAGTCGCAAGCAGGTCGTTTGAAGCGAGGGCGAGCGCGCGTCGCAGCACACCCTCGGACTTGGTGTAGTAGGCGGGATCGCCGGTCTCACGCGCGCGCTGCTGGTATGCGAGGCCGAGGAGGTCGTACGAGCGCACGTCCCGCGGATTGCGTCGGAGGGTCGCCTGGAGCGAGCGGACGAGCGACGCCGTGTTGGCGGTTCCGAACTCGTTCTCGAGCGCGCCCGCCGCGGCTTCCGGCGGCGAAGCCCTCACCGCGCCCTGCGAATCCCGAAAGAGCCCACCCAGGAGCAGCGCGGCGGCGGCGCCCATCGCGACTGTCAGGGCGAGGGCGAGACGGATTCGCATCACGGAGGCCGTCGCGCCGACGGCCGCGGCGGGCCCCGCCGCAACAGGGCCCTCCGCGGCCGGTCGGGCTACGGGTTCGGCTCTCCCTTCGTGTTGTCGAAGCCGGCGTCCGGATCGTTCTGGTACGGGAACGAGCTGAGGTAGCCCTTGTCGTCGGCGTTGACGCCGTCGCCGAGCGGGATGTTCGTGCCGAGGAGAGCCCCGGCCACCGCCTGCTCGGAGATGTCGATCACGTCGTCCTCGAGCCGACGGCCGTTCGGGTAGCCGGCGAGGTCGCCGCCGAGGACGCCCATCCGGTTCACCTTCGCCGGCGCCGTGGGCGGGATCGACAGGTTGAGCCGCAGCTCGTCGGCGAGCGTGTCGCCCGTGAAGTTGAGATTCGGCTCCTTGAGTCCCGTGAGCAGCACCGCGACCAGGTCGGTCCGGTCCGTCTCCTTGACGCCGAGGTTGTAGAGCTTGTTGATCACCGCGGCGAGGATCGGCGACGTGTAGTACTGCTCGAACTGCTTGTCCTTGTCGGGGGTCGTCCGGTTCCAGAGGTCCTTCTTGTCGGTCGGGATGACCACCTCGTTGATGAGCGGGTTCCCGAGCCGCGAGACCTGCTGCCATTCGACCTTCTTCTCGACGCGGACGCGGGTCTTGCCCTTCGCCTTGACCTTCTTCTTCCCGACAGTCACGACCTGCCGGTCGGTCGACGACCAGACGCCGATGACGTGGCTCGCGGTGTCGTAGTCGGCGATCGGCAGCTGGAGCGCGATCGTGTGGACGGCGTAGCCGGCGAAGAAGTCCTTGCCGCCGCCGGCGTTGCCGATCCCCTTGCGGATCGCGAGCAGGTCGAAGATCGCGCCGATGTCGCCGAAGAAGCCGTCGTCACGCTGACCCGCGAAGACCGAGCCGCCGCCGGTGAGCGGGAAGACGCCCTTCGTCGCGAGGTCGTGGTAGTTCGGCGTCGAGCGCGGCCCGATGTTGTTGGGCGGCGTGGTGCCGGTGGCGACGACCGACGACTGCTTGCCGACGATCTTCGTCACCGTGTACGGCTGCACCGTGTCGCCGAGGAAGAACTGCCCCGGCTTGCGCTGGAAGCGGAGGCGGAAGGTCACGTCCGGCTTCCCGTCGCCGTTCCGGTCGAGGTAGATGTTGTACCGAGCGCTCGGCGAGAACGTGTAGTAGTTCGGACCGGCGGCCGGATCCTCGCCCGGGATCCAGTTCGAGATGACCGTGAACGTATCCGGCTTGTCCGGGCTGCGGAACGCGTAGAGGTCCGTGTTGTCGGCGGACGGATCCTCGGAGATCAGCGGCGCCTCGCGGTGACTCGAGGCGTTTCCTGCCTGCGGCGCCGGGCCTCTGGCGAGAGCGACGGCGACCGCCGCTGCCGCCGCGGCTGCGACGACGAGCAGGAGAATGACCTTCTTCATCCTTCACACTCCTTCTCGGGGTCGCGGCTTGTTCGCCGTCGCTCGCGGACCGGTTCGATCGGATTTCCGCCGAACCGAAACAGCCTTCCGAGCGAACGCCACACATGAATCGACGCGGGAGCGTGTTAGCGTTCGGCGCCCGCCAGCGGAGGCGGACGCCCATGCCGCGAGATCTCGCCCACCTCTCGGACGAAGCCCTCGTGGCGCTCGTCGCCCGCTCGGACGAGGTCGCGCTGGGGGAGCTCTACGACCGCTTCGGCCGTGTCGCCTACGGCCTCGCGCGGCGGATCCTCCGCGACGATGCGCTCGCCGAGGACGCCGTCCAGGAGAGCTTCCTCGCCGTGTGGCGGTCGGCGGGCCGCTTCGTGCCCGAGCGGTCGAAAGCCAGCACCTGGCTCCTGACGCTCGTGCACCGGCGTGCGGTCGACCTCGTCCGCCGCGAGGAGCGGCGGCGGGCGGAGGCGCTCGACGAGCGCGAGCACGCCGCGGACGCCGCGAGCGACGAGGCCGTCTGGCTTCGCTACGAGCGGGAGCGGGTGCAGGCGGCGCTCGCGCGCCTTCCGGACCAGCAACGGGAGGCGATCGAGCTCGCCTACTACGGTGGGTTCACGCAGTCCGAGCTCTCGGAACGGCTCGGGCAGCCCCTGGGTACGATCAAGAGCAGGATGTTCACCGGCCTTGGCCGCCTTCGTGAGCTCCTCACGGAGCCGGAGGCCGAGGGAAGAGAGCAATGGAACCCCACACCATCCACGAGCTGACGGCCGCGTACGCCCTCGACGCTCTCGACGAGCGGGAGGAGCGCGAGTACGAGGCGCACCTCGCGCGCTGCCCGCGCTGCCGCGAGGAGCTCGCCTCGTTCGCGGAGACCGCGACGAGCCTCGCCTACGGCGTCGAGTCTCCCCCGCCGCCCCCCGATCTTCGCGACCGGATCCTCGTCCGGGCGCGTGCCGAGCGGCCGAACGTCGTACCGCTGCGGCCGGCGTGGCGCTCCTGGACTGCCGCCGCGGCGGCGGTCGCGGCCTGCGCGGCGATCGGCCTCGGGATCTGGGCGGCCACGCTCTCGCGCTCGCTCGACCGGACGCGGTCGGCGAAGGAGCAGCAGGCGAGTCTGCTCTCGATCGTGAGCGACCCCGCCGCACGCCGCTTCGCCCTGAGCGGCTCGCACGGCACGCTCGTCGTCTCGCAGACCGGCGCGGGCGCGCTGCTCGTCTCGAACCTCCGGCCGGCGCCCGCCGGGAAGACTTACGAGGCCTGGGTGATCCAGGGGAAGACGCCTCGGCGAGCCGGCATCTTCGGTGAGGCGAAACCGTTCAAGCTCACGCGGCCGGTCCCGCAAGGCGCGGTCGTAGCCGTCACCTTGGAGCGACGGGGCGGCGTGGACGCGCCGACCACCAAGCCGCTTACCGCGGCCCAGGCATAGACCTGCTGAGATACCGCGAGCCGGCGATCCCGAAGCGCCACGGGAGCTCGGTCGCGCGCGAGATCCCGATGCGCGGGCCTCGGGCGATCTCCGGCTCCCCCTCGCGCGCGCGGAGCTCGAACGGCGGCTCGTCGAGCGGGAGGCCGTCGTGCTCGCGCGTCACGCCGAGCGCCTGGCACAGCCGGCCCGGGCCGGCGGCGAGGAGCCGCGGCTCGTCGAGACCGCGCCGGGCCCGCATCGTGTCGACACCGAAGCGCGGCTCGAGTGCGCGCAGGAGCACCGCCGAGGCGGAGCCCTCCTCCTCGCAGACGAAGTTGAGGCACCAGTGGATCCCGTAGGAGCGGTAGACGTACGCGTGTCCCGGCGGGCCGAACATGGCCGCGTTCCGCTCCGTCCGGCCGCCGTACCCGTGGCTCGCGGGATCCTCGTGGTGGTAGGCCTCGACCTCGACGATGGGGCCACCCACGCCGTCGACGACGAGCGTCGCGCCGAGCAGGTCGGGCGCGACCTCGTGGACGGAGCGGGCGAAGAAGTCCCGGCCGATCACGTGTCCGGGTGCCGCGAGTCGTAGCGGATGAAGCGTGGGAGCGCGAGCGCGCAGAGGACGGTGCCGAGGATGCAGGCGAGCCCGCCGGAGACGACCGAGAACCGGAGGCTCGTGAGCGAGGCGACGACGCCGGCCTCGAGGTTGCCGAGCGACGGGGCGCTCGCGACCTGGGCGAACTCGATCCCGGAGAGGCGCCCGCGGAGCGCGTCCGGAGTCGCGGTGAGGAGGATCGTGCTCCGCAGGACGGCGCTGACGAAGTCCGCGGCGCCGGCGACGGCGAGCATCCCGAGCGCGAGCCACAACGTGCCGGCGTAGCCGAACCCGATGAGCCCGAGCCCCCACAGCGCCGCTGCGACGCAGACGGCGAGCCCCTGGCGGCGGACATGGCTCACCCACCCGGAGACGAGCGACGCCGCGAGTGCGCCCGCGTAGGGAGCCGCGTACAGGAAGCCGACCGTCTGCGCGCCGCCGCCGAAGTGCTCGCCGTAGGCGGGGAAGAGCGCCATCGGCATCCCGAAGACCATGGCGTTCGTGTCCACGACGAAGATCCCGAGCAGCGCCTGCTTCGTCCGCACGTAGCGGAAGCCCTCGACGATCGAGCGCAGGCCGGCGCGGTCGGCGTCCACAGCGGGCGGGAGGGCCGGAAGCCGCCAGACGCTCCACACAGACACGGCAAACGTGGCCACGTCGAGGAAGTAGGTGAGCGGAAATCCGATCGCGGCGACGAGGATGCCGGAGAGCGCAGGCCCGGCGACCGCGCCGAGGTTGCCGTAGACGCCCTCGAGCGCGTTCGCGGCCGCGATCTGGTCCTCGGCGACGAGCCGCGGCAGGAGCGAGCGCATCGACGGCGTGCCGAGGCTGAAGATCGTGGTCGCGAGCGCCTCGCCCGCGAAGAGGGCCCACACCTGCGGGTGCGGCAGGAGCGCGTTGCCGGCGAGGAGGAGCGAGACGATCGCGAGGCCGGCTTCGGTGCGGAGCAGGAGCCGGCGGCGGTCGACGGCGTCGGCGATCGCGCCGCCGACGATCGGCACGACGAGGAGCGGCACGAGCGCGCAGAGGCTCAGCAGGCCGACGGCGAGCGTCGAGCGGGTGAGGTCGTAGAGCTGGATCGCGACGGCGACGAAGGCGATCTCGCTGCCGACGTACGAGATCGATTGGCCGGCCCAGAGGCGCCGGAAGGGCGGCGAGTCGCGGAGCGGCGAGACGTCGAGCGCGGCGCGGCGCAGCAGCCCGCCGAAGCCGGGCTTGCGATCCGGTGCGATCTCTTCGGCTATTCGCTAGAAGAGTCGCTCGTCGTCGTCGGCGCCCGTCGTCGATTCCAGGAGCCGGCGCGCCCGACGGTTCAGGTCGCCGAGGTCGAGCCGGCCTTGCTCGGAGCCCTCGACGATGCGACGGGCGAGCGCGACGGCGTCTTCGACGACGGCCACGTTCGCGGCCGCGGACTGGCCCATCTCGGAGAGGATCGTGCGCTCGGTGCGGGAGGCGACGATCGGATCGGGCACGCCCTCGATCCAGACGCGAGTCCGGCTCCCGCCGCCGCGGTCGTCCCCGCGGATGGGCTCGAGCGCGTAGATCCGATCGGCGCGGGCGTACTTGCCGAACCCGAGGAAAACCATGCGTGGAGCGTCCGCCATGGACGGATTATCCCCTACCGGAGGGCGATCCCTGGGCCGGGGGATCGGGGTCCGAAGCACCTCCGCCGATGCCCGTACGCGAAACGCTCGACGGGTCGGCCACGCCGTTGCGGCGCTCTTTCCCGGGGAGCCGCCGACGGGGGGCTCGCAGCCGGCGCAACGGGAAACCGACGAGGAGGTACGTCAATGACGTTCGATCAGTGGCTCGAGCTCGTGCGGACGCACTGGAAGCGCGAGGAGGGCCAGACGATGGCCGAGTACGGCGTCGTCCTCGCAGTGCTCACGATCGGTGCCGTGGCGGTCTTCACCGCGCTCGCCGGCGGCATCAGCGGCGCGCTCAACGTAGTGATCGGCCTGCTCCCGAAATAGGGCGAGAGGAAGAAGCCTCGAGACGGACGCGCGGGCACTGCCCGCGCGTCGTCGTTTTGCGGGCGCAGGCCGTCTCCCCACAGCAAGGAGGCGCCGATGTCCGCTCGCGATCAGCTTCTCGCCGCCAACGAGAGGTATGCGTCCGGCTTTGCCAAGGGCGACCTGCCGGCGCCGCCCGGCCGGCGGCTCGCCGTCGTCACGTGCATGGACGCTCGGCTCGACCCCGCGAAGTTCCTCGGGCTGGACGAGGGCGACGCGAACGTCATCCGCAACGCCGGCGGGCTCGTCACGGACGACACATTGCGCTCGCTCGTCATCTCGCACTGGCTGCTCGGCACGCAGGAGGCCTTCGTAATCGCGCACACCGGCTGCGGGATGCTGACCTTCACGAACGCCGACCTGCGCTCGAAGCTCGCCGACGAGGCCGGCGCCGACGCGTCCGGGGTCGACTTCCACCCGTTCTCCGACCTCGACGAGAGCGTCCTGCCGAGCATACGGAAGATCGCCGAGTCTCCCTTCCTCCCGGACTCGTTCGCGGCGACGGGCTACGTCTACGACGTGACGAGCGGCCGGCTGCGGGAGGTCGCGGCCTAGGCGTCCGCGAGCGCCGTGCGGAGGGCCTCGACCACGCGCTCCTGGTCCTCCCGGTCGAGCCCGGTCGAGAACGGCAGCGCGAGCGTCCGCCGGCTCGTCTCCTCGGCGGTCGGGCAGAGGCCCTTGCCGAAGCCGTAGCGCTCGCGCATGTACGGCTGGAGGTGGATGCACGGCACGTACTCGGCCGTCGCGACGCCCTGCTCGCGGAGGGCGGCCATCACGCGATCCCGGTCGAGCTCCGGCGCGAGCTTCACGACGTAGACGAACCACGAGCGCCGGTGGTCGGCGTCGTCGGCCAGCGGCGTCTCGACGCCCTCGACGGACGACAGCGCCTCCGAGTAGCGGGCGGCGACGTCGCTCCGGCGGCGGAGGATGTCGTCGAGCTTCTCGAGCTGCACGAGGCCGATCGCCGCCTGGATGTCCGTCCAGCGGTAGTTGAAGCCGAGCTGCACGTGGTGGAACCAGCCGCCGCCCTCGTAGGCACGGCCCTGGTTTCGGAGGCTACGGAGCTGCCGCCACTCCTCCTCCGAGTGCGTCGTGACGACGCCGCCCTCACCGGTCGCCATCTGCTTGTTCGGGTAGAAGGCGAAGACCGCGGAGGGGCCGTGCGAGCCGAGCGCCGCGCCGCGGTACTCGGCGCCGAGCGCCTCGCACGCGTCGTCGATCAGCACGAGGCCGTGACGGTCGGCGATCGCGCGCAGCTCGTCGAGCTCGCACGGGTAGCCGAAGATGTCGACGGCCACGATCCCGCGCGTCCGCTCGGTGATCGCCGCCTCGACCGCCGCAGGGTCGAGGTTGAACGTCCGTGGGTCGACGTCGGCGAAGACGGGCGTCGCGCCGTCGAAGAGGAAGCAGTTCGCGCTCGAGACGAAGGAGAAAGGCGACGTGATGACCTCGTCGCCCGGGCCGAACCCCGCAAGGCGGCAGAGCAGGTGCAGGCCCGCGGTGCCGCTCGAGACGGCGGCCGCGTAGGGCGCGCCCACGCGCGCGGCGAGCGCCTCCTCGAAGGCGTCGATCGTCGGGCCGAGCGAGAGCCGCCCGGAGCGGAGCACCTCGAGCACGAGCTCCTCCTCGCGCTCGTCGAGGTACGGCCGGGAGAGCGGGATCTCCCGCGTGGGAGAAGGCTTCACGCCTCGGCGGGCGTCTGGACCGGGTCCGGGGCGTACTCGAGCCACTGCGCCCAGCGCTCGCTGCGCCCGCGCGCGGTGTCGAGGTAGGCCTCTTGGATCTCGAGCGTGATCGCGCCGACGCCGATCTCGACGTCGTCGATCGAGCGAAGCGGCGTCACCTCCGCGGCCGTCCCCGTCATGAAGACCTCGTCAGCGACGAAGAGGTCGGAGCGGATGAGGTTCTTCTCGATCACCGTGTAGCCGAGGTCCTGCGCGATCTGGATCACGGTGTCGCGCGTGATCCCCGGCAGGATCGAGGCCGAAAGGTCGGGCGTGAAGATCCGCCCGTTCTTCACGACGAAGACGTTCTCGCCCGAGCCGTCGGCGAGGTACCCGTCCGCGGTGAGCAGGATCGCCTCGTCGTAGCCGGCGCGGTTCGCCTCGGTGACCGCGAGCATCGAGTTGACGTAGACACCCGTCGCCTTCGCGGCGTGCGGGATCACGTTCGGCCCGACGCGCTGCCAGCTCGAGATCTTCGCGCGGATGCCGGTCTTGAGGCCCTCGTCGCCGAGGTAGGCGCCCCACGGCCAGCTCATGATCACGACGTCGATGGGGTTGCCGGTCGCCGCGACGCCGAGCTCGCCGTAGCCGTAGAACGCGATCGGCCGCAGGTAGCACTCGGGCAGGCCGTTGACGCCGATCAGCTCGAAGCAGGCGGCGCGGAGCTCCGCGGTCGTGTACGGGAGGTCCATGTAGAGGAGCCGAGCCGAGTTCTCGAGGCGCTTCAGGTGGTCGCTGAGCCGGAAGACGGAGGTGCCCTTCGCGGTCTCGTAGGCGCGGATGCCCTCGAAGACCCCCGAGCCGTAGTGCAGGCCATGCGAGCCGACGTGGATCCGAGCGTCCGCCCAGTCGACGAGCTCACCGTTCATCCAGATCTTCTCGGTCTCCTGCATCTCCTCGCTCCTTCCGGACGGCGCCAGACCGCACTTTACCCTTGGCGTGGGCCGGAAACGCCCCCCGGTTCGGGGAACCGCTCGACGAAGTCGCCCGCCTCCGCGTGCGTCAGCCGCACGAGCTCGGCCGGCGAGAGCGTCGCGAGGTGGCTCGTGGAGCCGGCTCCGACCCACACCTTGTCGTGCGTGAGGAGCGTCTGGTCGATGAAGACCGAGGCGACGCCAGGGAGCGGAAACGGCGCCACCGCGCCGGGCTCGAACCCCGTCGCCTCGACGACCTGCGCCGACCTCGCCACCTTTGCGCGGGCGGTGCGGGCGGCTCGCGCGACCTTCGCGGCATCGGCGCGCCGGTCACCTGGGGTGAGCGCGACGACGAAGCGACCGCCGCAGTCGAAGACGACCGTCTTCACGATCTGCGCCAGCTCGCACCCGGCCGCACGGGCGGCGTCGAGGGCGGTCGGCGTCGCGACGGTGAACTCCTCGATCCGCGCCTCGGCGCCGGACCGGCGCAGGAAGGAGGCGACCCGCTCGACGGGCTCGGGCCAGGACGGCACTCCGCGATCGTAGAGTTCTAAGGCGCCAGCGAGATGAACCGAGCGTCGTCGAAGCCCTCGGCGCGGACGCGCTGCTGGAGCTCCGGAGGGGCGGGCGCGTCGATCGTGAGCGCCATCAGCGCCTTCCCCCCACGCCGCGTCCGGGACACGGCCATGTTCGCGATGTTCACGCCGGTCTCGCCGAAGAGCGTCCCGACGCGGCCGATCACGCCGGGCACGTCGTCGTAGCGAAGGAAGACGAGCAGCGGCGCGAGCTCGAACTCGACCTGGAAGCCGAGCGCGGCGACGAGCCAGCGCCGGTGGTCGCGCCCGATCGTGGTGCCCGCCACGCGCACCTCGCCACCGTCCGAGACCACGCCGACGCGGAGCAGGTTCGTGAAGTTCCGCGTCGCCGACTGCCGCCGCTCGTGGACCTCGATCCCGCGCTCCTCCGCCACGAGCGGCGCGTTCACGTAGTTCACGGGTCCGTCGACTCGGCCCTGGAACGCGCCGTGCAGCGCGGCGGCGGTGAGCAGACGGGTGTCGAAGTCCGCGAGGCCGCCGTGGTAGGTGAGCTCGATCGCGTCGGCGCGGCCGGCGGCGAGCTCCATTGCGAGGCGGCCGAGGTCGGCGGCGAGCGGCACGTACGGGCTGAGCACCTCGAGGTCCTTCGAGCCGATCGACGGGATGTTCACGGCGTGCGTGACCAGCGCGCCCTCGAGCGCGGCCGCGACCTGCTCGGCCACGACCACGCCGGCCCGGTCCTGCGCCTCCGTCGTCGAGGCGGCGAGATGCGGCGTGACGACGACGTTCGGGAGCTCGAGCAGAGGGCCCGAGTACGGCTCGGCGGCGAAGACGTCGAGCGCGGCGCCCGCGACCTTGCCGGAGCGGAGCGCCTCGGCGAGCGCCTCCTCGTCAACGAGCTCGCCGCGCGCGGCGTTCACCAGCCGCACGCCGTCGCGCATGGCGGCGAACGCGGCCGCGTCGATCGAGCCGCGCGTCTCGTCCGTCAGCGGCAGGTGGAGCGTGACGAAGTCGCCGGCCCGGAGCGCCTCCTCGGTTGTCGCGACGCGCTCGACGCCGAGCTCGCGGAAGCGCTCGCGGCCGACGAACGGGTCGAACGCGACGACGCGCATCCCGAGCCCGAGCGCGCGCCGCGCCACCTGCTGGCCGATGCGGCCGAAGCCGAGCACCGAGAGCGTCTTCCCCTCGAGCTCTACGCCCGCGTGCGCCGACCGCTCCCACCGGCCCTGCTTGAGCGCCGCGTGCGCCTGCGGGATGTTCCGCGCCAGCGCGACGAGCAGGCCGACGGTGTGCTCCGCGGCGGAGACGACGTTCGACTCGGGCGCGTTCGCGACGACGATCCCGCGCCGCGTCGCCGCCTCGACGTCGACGTTGTCGACCCCGACCCCGGCGCGGCCGATCACGCGCAGCCGCCCGGCGTGCTCCAGGACGTCGGCGGTCAGCTTCGTCGCGGAGCGGACGACGACGGCGTCGTAGCTCCCGATCCGCTCAGCGAGGTCGCCGTCCGGCTGGTCGTCGACCTCGAAGCGCTCGCGGAGGAGCGCGACGCCGGCCTCGGCGATCGGCTCGCAGACGAGGACGCGCGGGCGAGGGTCGGTCACACGCGCATGGCGTCCTCGTACGCCTCGAGCGCGCGGGTCACCGCGCCGCCGCGCTCGAAGGGGACGCCGAGATCGCCGAGCGCGACCTCCACCGCAGCCAGCGTCGTCGTGATGTCGAAGACGTCGTAGTAGCCGATGTGGCCGATCCGGAAGATCCGGCCCTTGAGCTCGCCCTGGCCGTCCGCGATCGTGATGCCGAAGCGATCGCGCAGGGCGCGCACGAGCTCGCCGCTCGAGTAGCCGTCCGGCATCCGGACGGCCGTGACCACCGCAGAGGAGTCGTCGTCGGGACAGAAGAGGTCGAGGCCGAGAGCCTTCACGCCCTCGCGGCACGCGCGGCCGAGCCGCCGGTGCCGCTCGAACGCCCCCTCGAGCCCCTCGTCGAGGATCAGGCCGAGCGCCACCTCCTGCGCGCGGACGAGCGAGACCGCCGGAGTGAAGGCGGCGTCGAGCTTCGCCTGGGCCTTCAGGATCGCGCGCCAGTCGAAGTAGTAGCTCCGCGGCTCCTGCTCGAGCGCCGCCGCCTGGGCCGCTGCGGAGACGCTCACGAAGGCGAGCCCCGGTGGGGTCATGAGCGCCTTCTGGGAGCCGGAGACGACGGCGTCGAGGTCCCACTCGTCGGTCTCGAGCGGCACCGCGGCGAGGCTCGAGATCGCGTCGACGGCGACGAGCGCGCCGCCCGCCTTCGCTGCCGCGGCGAGCTCACGCACGTCGGCGACCGCCCCCGTGGAGGTCTCCGAGTGCGTGAGGAAGACGACCCGCGCGCCGCCCATCCGCTCGAGCGCCTCCGGGAGATCCTCGGGCGCCGGGTTCGTGCCCCACTCGTACGTGAGGCGCTCGACCGTGCAGCCCCACGTCGCGGCGATCTCGGCCCACCGTTCCGCGAACCGGCCCGCCGAGACGACGAGGACGCGGTCGCCCGGGCGGCAGAGGTTCGCGACGACGGACTCCATCCCGCCCGTCCCGGACGAGGCCAGAAGCAGCACGTCCGACGCCGTCCGGAAGACGGCGCGCAGTCGCTCCAGGCAGCGCTCGTAGATCGGCCGGAAGTCCGGGCCTCGGTGGTGGACGATCGGCTCGGCGAGGGCGGCGAGCACCTGCGGCGGGACCGGCGTCGGCCCCGGAGTCATCAGGTACTGCTTGCCGGGCATCTCCCGCCCAGAGTACAAGCTGTCTATTCTCCGAGGGATGCTGCGGAGGTTCCTCGGAGCGGCCGCCGCCTTCCTCGTCCTCGCAGGCCCGGCGCAGGGCGCCTCCTCGCCGCTCGTCGAGGTGCTCGACGCGCAGGGCCGGATCGCCGCTCAGGGAGGGCCCGGCCTCTTCGCGTACCCGGCGGACGGCTCGGCGGTCGACCTCGGATCGGCGTCGGCGACCTCGGCGGGCACGGAGCTCAGGGACGTCTCGCTGCTCGGCGGCCGCGTCCAGGCGACGCGGGTCGTCGTGCCGAGCCACGGGCTCCGCGGCGCCGCCGTCGAGGGCCTCGTCGTGGACGGGCGCGTCGTGCCGGGGCGGCCGAACACGCTCGTGCCACTCGGCGGCTCGAGCTACCTCGTCGTGCTCCAGACTGCGGTCGTCCCCGGCTCGAAGACGCGCAGTGTGGGCCTCGTCGGGATCCGGGTGCACATCGGCGAGGCGTCCTTCGGCCTGACCGCCGGGACTGATCTCCTCGTCGGCCTCCCGCCCGCCGCAGAGCCAACGCTGCGCTCGGGCGCCCGCGACGGCTGGGCCACGCTCGGCTTCACCGGCGCGCCGGGACACGGACAGGCGCTCTTCGACGGGCCGGTGGTCGTCGGCGCTCCGCCGGCGGGCCCGATCGGCGTGCGCGCAGTGCAGATCGCGGAGCGCTACCTCGGCGTGCCGTACGTCTGGGGCGGCGCCGACCCTGCGACCGGCTTCGACTGCTCCGGTCTCGTCATGTACGTCTACCGCCAGCTCGGGATCGACCTCCTCCACTTCAGCGGCGCGCAGTACCACGAAGGGACGCCTGTGCCCTTCGGCGCGCTCGCGCCGGGAGACCTCGTGTTCTTCCGCCCCGGCCCGCTCGGCCCTGGCCACGTCGGCATGTACGTCGGCGGCGGCCGCTTCATCCAGGCCCCGCACTCGGGCGACGTGGTGAAGATCTCGAGCCTCTCCGAGTTCGGCTATGCGTCGAGCTACGTCGGCGCGGTGCGGCCGTACGCGTCCGCCGGCCGCTGACGGCGCGGCCCCGCGGCGATGCAGGCGGTCCTCGCGTTCGCCGCCGCGCTCGTGGCGCTTCGGCTCGGCGGCGCGCTCCTCACGCGGTGGCGCGCGCGGCGCGCGCCCGAGCTCGCGGCCTGGGCGGCCTCGCTCCTCGCCTACGCGCTCGCCTGCGGCGCGCTCGCCTGGGGCGCCGCGGCCGGCTGGGACGCCCGCGCCTTCCGCACCTACTACCTCTTCGGCGGGCTCCTGACGGCGCCGCTCCTCGGCGTCGGCTCGCTGCTCCGGGCCGGCCTTCGGTGGGTCGGCGCCGTGGGCCTCGTGTACGTCGGGCTCGCGGTCGGCGTCGCCGTCGCCGTTCCGGTCGGCGAGTCCTTCTCGGGGTCGGGGATCCCGCCTGCGCAGGACCATCTCGACTTCTTCCCCGCGCGGTTGCTCGCCATCCTGGGAAACGGCCTCGGCACGCTCGCCGTCGCCGCCGTCGCGGTGCTGACGATCCGCCGCCGTCCGCTCGGGAACGGGCTCGTCCTCGCCGGCCTCGGAGTCGCGGCCGCCGGAAGCGCGCTCGTCGGGCTGGGCGAGGCCGGGACGGCGGCCGTGTTCGCGGCCGCCGTCCTCTTGCTCTACCTCGGGTTCTCGGCGCCCGCCGGCTGGCGGCTCTCGCCGAGCAGCTCGTCGAAGAGCGACCGGTAGTGCTGCATCGCCAGGCGGAGGTCCTCCGTCGAGGCCCGGTCGCGCTCGTGCGCGACCGAGATCGCGTGCGCGGCGCGGTAGTTGTTCACGACCTCGGGATGGTCGACCGAGACGTCCGCCGCGCGCTGCTCAAAGTCCTCGACCGGGTAGCCGCGCTCGCGCATCACCCGCTGGATCAGCACGTCGGCCTCGGTGATCGCGCCGCCCGGGTCGTCGACGAAGCGCGCCTGCGTCGCCTGCCACTCCTCCGCGTACCGGTCACGCGCGTCGGGCGCGAGCGGCCTGATGTCGAGCTCCTCGCGCCGCTCGCGCCGCTCGAGGAGGTCCGCCTCGGCCTCCCGCTTCGACGGCGCGTCGGCGACCGTCCGGTCGTACTCGGGGCCGAAGCCCTCCTTGAGCGTCTGCGTCCGTCGCGCGCGGAGCGCGCTCCAGACGACGAGCGCGAGCACGACGACCGCCGCGATCGCGATGACGATCCATACCCACGTTGCCATTGCCAAACCTCCTCTTTGCTATGGCTCATGGGTTCCCGGGCGGCGAGAACGGGAAACGGCGTTGCACGGTCGGACGTTCGTTCCTAACTTCTTGCGCCGCGTGGCGTTTAACACTCCTCGGAAGACGAGAACAACCAGCGTCGGTGCGATTCGCAGGCACGTCCACAGCGTCGATGCGCCGTTCTGTTCCCTAACGGGGGGAGTACTTGAAGAAGCAGCTGCGCGCTTTCTGCGCGTTCGTGGTCGTTTGCAGTTTGGGGGTCTTGCTCCTGGCTCCGGGTGGAGACGCCCGCAGCGGGAGCGTGAAGACGCAGGTTCCGGCGGACTCGCTCGTCCGCCAGATCGAGCGGTTCCGGGCGACGACCTGGCGTTGGCAGCGGGTGATGAGCCGGCCGCTCACCGCCGCGTCGACGACCTACCGGCACCACGCGAGCCCGCGCTACCGGCTCTGGGTGCGGAATCTCTGGCGGGGACGCGCGGTTCGCGCTCGGCGCCGGGCGCTCAACCCGCCGTACAAGAGCGCGTGGCTCTGCATCCACCGCTACGAGGCGTCCTGGCGCGACGGCGGGGCTCCGTACTACGGCGGCCTTCAGATGGACATCTCGTTCCAGCTTCACTACGGCCGGCGGCTCTATCGCCTGAAGGGCACCGCCGACCACTGGACGCCGCTCGAGCAGATCTGGGTGGCCGAGAAGGCCCGCCGGAGCGGTCGCGGCTTCAGCCCGTGGCCTCACACGGCGCGGCTCTGCGGCGCGCTCTAGAAGCGGTTTCGAAATGACTCCACCCCGTGTCGACCGGTCGGTTCGGACGGACGCGCGGGAAGCCCGCGCGTCCTGATGACGGCGTCGCAAGCGCCGCCTTAGACCCGACGCGAGCGGGAGCCGTCCCTGCTGCCGCCCCGAGTCCGCGGGCCTTGAAAAGGCAGTCAAAGCGCGCTCTAATTCGAAGCCGGTCCTGCGACCGCTGCGGCGAGGGGAGGTCGACACGAGCGGCATCACGAATCAACTGCCGAGCCAGGCGGCACCTCCGCCGGACCTCGAACGCCAATGCCGGAGGATCGCGGAGTCGCTGCTCGACGGCACCGTGGTGCCGGTGCTCGGGGCGGGCGCCAATCTCTGCGACCGCGATCGCAGCGCGGGCTGGCATCCACACCAGCAGAGATACCTGCCCAACGGCCGCGAGCTCGCGGAGCACCTCGCCCGCCTCTTCGACTATCCGGTGGCGGGCGGTGGCGCCGCGGAGACCGCAGCGGTCGAGGAGCCCGTGCTTTCGGAGGAGGATGGTCTGCCGCGTGTCTCCCAGTACGTCGCGGACGTCCGCGGCGCAGGATCGCTCTACGAGAACCTCCACAAGATCTTCAACGCCGACTACCCGCCGACACAGGTTCATCACCTCGTCGCTGCGCTCGCGGCTGTTCGCCCGCCGATGCTCGTCCTGACGACGAACTACGACGACGCGCTCGAGAGGGCCTTTCGGGACGCCGAGCTTCCCTACCGCCTCATCACGTACGTGGCCGAAGGACGGGACGGCATCCGGGGGCACTTCGTCCATTCGCGGTGGAAGCCGGGCTCCAGAGGCCGCCTCGACGAGCCGAAGCTGATCGGCAAGCGCAACAGGTGCTCCGATCTCCTCGCGGACGGCGTGCCGGTGATCGCGAAGATCCACGGCACCGTCCGCCGCCTTCCGGGATTCGACAAGGACAGCTACGTCATCACCGAGACCGACTTCGTCGACTACTTGACGGATTCGGACGTCTGGAACGTCCTCCCTGCGCCGGTCGCGGCGAAGCTGAAGGAGAGCCATCTGCTGTTCATGGGCTACGGCCTTCGCGACTGGAACCTCCGCGTGATGCTCCATCGGGCGTGGAGCCAGCAGCTCCTGAAGCTCGAGTCGTGGGCGATCCGCAACGACGCCGACGCCGTCGAGGTGACCCTGTGGCAGCACAGGATGGTCACGACGCTCTCGCACGACCTCAAGCCGTTCGTCGCCGCGCTCGCACGGTCGGTGTCGAAGGTGTTTCTCGAGCAGCTCTGGCATCGGGACGCGAACCAGCGCAGGAGGATGATCGACGACATGGAGCCCGGCGATGTCGGCCTTCGGCTCTTTATGCGGACCTTCCTCGCCGATGCGACCGCCGTTTCGAAGGCCATTCCCGTACAGCACCTGGAAGGGTTCTTCGAGACACTCCTCGCCGCGGACCGGAGTCGACCGCTCGACGCGGTCTCCGGGAGGACGCTCGACTTGCTGCCTGCCGATCTCCAGGCCAGGATTCGAACGGCCCTCTCATGACGGAGGTCCTGGCTCCGTCGCCGACGCGGGCCGAGCCGACCGGCCACCTCCTGGGACCGTTCGTCGGGCTCCGGCCGTTCGGCGAAGCGGAAGCCGCCTTCTTCTTCGGTCGCGACGACGACCGCCGCATCATCGCCGCCAACCTCCGGGCCAACCGCCTGACGCTCCTCTACGGGCCGAGCGGGGTCGGCAAGAGCTCGATCCTCGTCGCAGGCGTCGGTCACGAGCTGCGCGAGCAGGCACGGGTGAATCGCGCGCGTCGCGGAGCGCCGCACTTTGCCGTCGTCGTGTTCGACTCGTGGAAGGACGATCCGGTGAAGAGCCTGGTTCAGGCCGTCGAGCGAGCGGTGGTCGAGCTGGTGGGCGAGCCCGACGAGCGTCCGGCGGGAGGCACGCTCGCCGATCTCCTCGTCGAGTGGGGCGACGTTCTGGGAGGAACGCTCTTCATCATCCTCGACCAGTTCGAGGAGTTCTTCCTCTACCACGGCGAAGAGGAAGGCGAGGGGACGTTCGCCTGGGAGTTCTCGCGGGCGGTGGCGCGGCGAGACGTCCCGGCCGACTTCCTGATCTCGATCCGCGAAGACGCGTACGCGAAGCTCGACCGCTTCGAGGACCGCGTTCCGCGGCTCTTCGAGAACAACGTCCGGCTCGAGCCGCTGACGGTCGCGCAGGCACGTGAAGCGATTTGCGGGCCGCTCGAGGCGTACAACGAGCGCTCCGACGGCGCGCCCGTCGACATCGAGGACGCGCTCGTCGAGACGATGCTCGAGCAGGCAGCCCGGCCGGATCGCCTCGGCTTCGGGCAGGCCGGTACTGGCGACGTCGACGGCGCCGAGGAAGACCAGGTGTCTGCACCCTTCCTGCAGCTCGTGCTGGATCGGCTGTGGGACGAAGAGCAACGGGCCGGCTCGACCGTTCTCCGTCTCTCGACCTTTCGCCGGCTCGGCGAGACGCGCGGGATCGTGGAAGCACACGTCCGAGAGGCGCTGGAGGCGCTGGACGACGACGAGCAGGAAGTGGCCGGGGCGATCTTCCAGTTCCTCGTCACGCGCTCCGGCGCGAAGGTCGCGCACAGCGCCGAGGATCTCGAGGACTTCAGCGGGATACCGAGCCGGCGCATCGAACGCGTGCTCGAGAAGCTCTCCCGCGGCGAGACTCGGATCCTGAACCCGGTTCCGGCCCCTGGCGCCGCTGCCCGGGACAGGCGCTACGAGCTCTACCACGACGTTCTCGCGGAGGCGGTGCTCGACTGGCGAGCGGAGCTGCTCGGGGCCGCCGAGACACGCGAAGCCGAGAAGCAGGCGCGGGTCGCGAAGCTGCGTGCTCGACGCTGGGCCGCCGGTGCAGGAGCCATGCTCGTCCTCGCCGCGGTCTTCCTCGTCCTCGCCCTCGTCGCCGTCCACGCACGGCGCTCGGCCGACAACGCGCGAAAGGTCGCGCGCGCACAGGAGCTCGTTGCCGAGTCCGAGGCCACCCTTCCGACCGACCCGAACGACGCGCTTCGGAAGGCCGAGCGGGCGCTCGAGGTGAAGCCGTCGCCTCAGGCCGAGGTCGCGCTCAGGACGGCCTTCGGCGCCTCCCAGCTCCGCGTCGCGATCCGGCATCGCCACGGCGCGATCCGCAGCGCGACGTACGGCGATCACGGCAGGCGCGTGATGGCGCTCGGGACGGACAAGACCGTGAGCGTCTCCGACGCGCGGACGGGCCGTCTCATCTCCCGCATCGGGTACGGCGAGGACCTGCTCAGCGCCGATCTCAGCCCGAACGGACGTATCGTCGTCACGGCCGGGAAGGACAACACCGTTCGCTTCTGGAACGCGAGCAGCGGAAAGCGCCTCGCGAGGTTCAGCAACCCGGCCTTGAGCGGCGCCTGGCTCGATCCGGCGAACCCGCGCCGCGCGGTTGCCGCGGGCGACGACGGCGGGCTGCGGATCTGGCGCCTCGGCGCCCGGAAGGCGCTCGTGCTCAGGCGGTCGGGCCCCCGGCTCACGCGGGCGGCCTTCAGCCCGAACGGACGGGTGGTCGCCGCGATCGGCTTCTCGCGAAACGCGTGGCTCTTCGACGCGAGGACGGGTGCGCCCCTGCAGACCCTCACGGGCCACGGCGACACCGTCGTCTCGCTGGCCTGGAGCCCCGACAGCAGCCGGCTCGTCACCGGCGGGAACGACCGCTGGTGGCGGATCTGGGACGTCGCCACGGGCTCGGCGAACCTCGGCAACGAGGTCAGCGGACCGGTCACGGCCGTGACGTTTCGCTCCGACGGAGACGCGGTCGCGACCGCCACCGGAGCCCAGGCAAGCGTCTGGGAGACGACCCACGGCGTGCTCCTCGCGCAACTCGAAGGCCACGGCGGCGCCGTCACCGGCGTCGACTTCAGCCGGGACGGACGTCAGCTCCTGACGTCGAGCACCGACGGCACGGCGCGCATCTGGAACCTCGCCACGAGGACGACGCTCACCGAGCTGCGAGGGAATGCCGGCGCCGTCTCGAGCGCCGTCTTCAGCCCGGACAGCCGGTTCGTGCTGACCGCGAGCGACGACAGGGCGGCGCGGATCTGGGATGTCGATACCGGACTCGCCATGTGGACCCACCAGGGCACGGTCACCGACGCACAGTTCGCCCTCGGCGGCAAAGTCGTCGCCACGGGAGGTCTCGACCACCTCGTCACGTTCTCGGATGCACGCACCGGAGCGGCCAGCGGCCAGCTGGCACCCCCGGACGAGGGAGCGGTGCACAGCATCCGCTTCAGCGGGGACGGCAAGCTCCTCGCCGTCGCGACCGACAATCCGGCTCTGCTCGTGCGTTATGCGGGCAACGGCCGGCCGATCGCGAGGCTGAAGCACAACCAGTCGAGCGTCGTCGAGGCGGTCTTCAACCCGAAGGGCCCGGAGCTCGCCGTCGCGGACGCCAACGGCGCGGCCGGCATCTTCCAGGCGCGGACGGGACGACTCGTGCGCTGGCTGCACAAGCGCGGGGAGCAGCGGGCGCACCCCGACGGCCGCGTCAACGGCATTGCGTGGAGTCCCGACGGCCGGTTCCTCGTCACCGTCGGCAGCGACGCGCAGGTGCGCGTCTGGAACGCGAGGACGGGGCGGTACGTACGGACTTTCTGGGCGCACACCGGCGCCGTGACGGGCGTCGCGTTCGCGCCGCAGAGCGACCGTATCGTCACGACCGGCGTCGACCGCACCGCGATCGTCTGGGACGTCCCGAGCCACAAGACGATCGCCGTTCTCCAGGGCGATCCCCGGCCGCTCTACTCGGCCGCGTTCAGTCCCGACGGGAGGTGGGTCGTGACCGGCGACTCGGCCGGAGTGGTCCGCGTGTGGGACGTGAAGGCGCAGAAGATGCTGGCCGCGATTCCCGCCCACGCCGGCCCCGTGAACGCCGTCAGCTTCAGTCCAAACGGGAAGCGGATCCTGTCGGCGAGCGACGACTGGTCGGCCAAGATCTATCCCTGCACCTCGTGCGTCCCGCTCCAGGAGCTCCGGTACCGGGTCTTCAAGCGAGAGAAGCTGATCGCGCCGTGAACCGCGCCGAGACCGTGAGCCGGCTTCGCCGCGCGCGGGTGCTGCATCGGCCCGGAGCGCGCTACGTCCTCGTCACGCAGTGCCTCCAGAACGACTTCTTCCTGAACCCTGACTGCAGGCTCGGGCTGCCGGAGTTCGTCGTCCGCGAGATGCTGCTCGGAAAACGGCATCTCGACCCGGCGCGCAAGCGGCCGGGCCACAGGCAGTATCCCGCGCTCGCACTTGCCCGTGGCCCGCTCGGGCAATTGCTCCGGTTGACGATCGGTGACCGCATGAAGAGAAGCGACGCGGACGGCACGCTCCACGTGATCAACATCCGCGACTGGCACTGCGCCGGATCGTCATACGACCACGAGCGCCGCTTCTACGGCCGGCACTGCGAGGAGAAGACCTTGGGCGCGGCGTACATCGACGGCCTCGCGCACTACCTCGACCCGAACGGCGCCTCTCGGGACGAAAGGTGCAGCTACTTCTCCGGGGGATCGGTGCGGATCTACCACATCCACTCCGACACGCTGTTCGACTTCAAGCCGCGCGCGGAGAACATCGGCACCGGGCCGAGCAAGCTCGTGACCTCCGAGCTGGAGGACCTCCTCGACGTGATCGTCCAAGGCACCGACGGGGAGCTCGAATGGCTGGACGAGCTGTTGTCGAAGAGAGAGGCGCCGGTCGAGCTGCGCGACGCGTGCGAGGACGAGCCGATGTCGAAGGAGCTGGCCCTGGACGACCTGCCCACGTGGCTCCATCTCCTTGCCGGCGTCGTCGCGAAGAGCGAGCCGGAAGGGCCCGAGGACGTGCACCTCGCGGCGATCGGGGTCTACACGGACATCAAGGTGAAGACGCTGCTAACGGGCGTGCGAACGCGGTACGACCTCACGAACATCGCCGTCTCCGACACATTTACGACGAGCCAGACGCTCGAGCGGCACCTGTCCGGGCTCGACTACGCGAAGAAGGTCCTCGGCATCGAGGTCATCCACGGAATCAACGATTTCATTCGCTTCCTCGGCGGCACGCGCGAGGTGAAGAACGAGAAATCGCTGGTCGCCGCCGAGCGCTATTCGAGCTACGAGCATTTCTTCCAGGACCAGCAGAACGTCCTCGCCTACCAGAACCAGGCCCTCGAGCAGTACCTCGCGCTGACCGAGCGGCGGGCGCTCAAGGTCTACGACCTGATCCGTTGGGCGAACCTCTTCCTGATCGTCTGGGGGGCGTCGTTCCTGGTGGCGACGCTCGTGCTCGTCGTCCTCAGGGCGATCAAGCCCGACCAGATTGCCTGGGAGCTGCCGGTCGTCACCGGCGGGCTCAGCCTCGCCCAGTTCGTCGGCGTCTTCTTCACGGGACCCACGAATGACCTCCAGCGCAACCTCACGAACCTCGCCAGGTTCAAGATGGTCCTCGAGAGCCATAGCCTGAAGACGGCGATCATGCGCTTCCACCTGACCACCGCGCGGACGCTCCGCCCGATCGAGAACGCGGCGCACGCGCAAGCGGCAGCTCGACAGATCAAGACGCTGGAAAGCCAGCTCTCGGTCATCGGCAGTGCAGACGTCGCCGACTATGCAGGCCTGGGAGAGCTCGGCTTCATCCAGCAGAAAGCACGAGCCGCCGACGAACCCGTCGGAGCAGCCGACGTCTCTCCTTCGGGTATCACGAACGGCGAAGCCGCTCCCGAACAAGCTCGCTCACAGTCCGGGGATCGGCCTTCCCGCCCGTCTCCCGCATGACCTGACCCACGAAGAAGCCGAGCAGGCCCTCCTTGCCGGCGCGGTAGGCGGCGACCTGGCCCGGGTTTGCGGCCAGGATCCGATCGACCAGCGGTTCGAGCTCCGCCGCGTCGGTGATCGCCGTCTGCTCGAGGTACTCGGCCGCCGCAAAGCCGGGTGAGGCGCTCGCCGCGATCGCGGCCGCGTACACGTCGCGCGGGAGCCGCTCGCGCTCGCGGATCACCTTCGCGAGCTCGCCCGCGTCGACCGCGTCAGGATCGACGCCAGCGCCGGCGACCTCGTTCATCACGACGTTCGCCGCCACCCGCGGCTCGAGCTCGTCGGCCGACAGCAGCCGCTCGTAGAGGCGATCGCGCCCGCTCCCGACGAGGTCGCTCGCGAGCTCGAAGCCGACCGCGGCTTCGAGCCGCCGCACACGTGCCCCGGGTGTCTCCGGAAGCTCGGCGCCCAGCCGCTCGACGAGCTCGCGCGGCGGCTCGAGCGGCACGAGGTCCGGCTCCGGGAAGTAGCGGTAGTCGTCGGCCTCCTCCTTCGCGCGGTGCGGCGTCAGCTGGCCCGTCGCGGCGTCGAAGTCGTACGTCTCCTGGACGACGTCCTCCCCGCGCTCGTACAGCGCGACCTGCCGCGCCACCTCGGCCTCGATCCCGCGCGCGATGAAGTTGAACGAGTTCATGTTCTTCAGCTCGGCGCGAGTGCGGAGCTCGGTCGAGCCGGCCGGGCGCACGGACACGTTGGCGTCGACGCGCAGCGACCCCTTCTCCATCTCGGCGTCCGAGATCCCGAGCTCGACGATCGTCTGCCGGAGGAGCTGGAGGAAGCGCTTGGCGTCGTCGGCCGAGTGCAGGTCGGGCCGCGTGACGATCTCGACGAGCGGCGTGCCGCCTCGGTTGTGGTCGACGAGCGAGTACTCGGCCCGCACGCTGCGGCCGCCGGCGCCGCCGACGTGGACGCTCTTCGCCGCGTCCTCCTCGAGGTGCGCGCGGACGATCCCGACCTCGAGGTCACCGCCGGCACCCGGCACGACGAAGCGGCCGTCGCGGCAGAGCGGCTCGTCGTACTGCGAGATCTGGTAGCCCTTCGGCAGGTCGCGGTAGAAGTAGTTCTTGCGGTGGAAGAGGGCGCGCGGCGCGATCTCGCAGCCGAGCGCGAGGCCGAGCTTGATCGTCCACTCGACGGCGCGCTCGTTCGGCACGGGCAGCGAGCCCGGGTGCGCGAGGCAGACCGGACACGTGCGGGTGTTCTCCCGCGCGCCGTAGGCAAGCTCGCAGCGGCAGAACATCTTCGTCCGCGTCTTCAGGTGGACGTGGATCTCGAGGCCGACGACGGGCTCCCATTCAGGCATGGGCGAGCTCCTTCGCCTCCTCGAGGGCCTCCTCGATCGAGCCTCGAACCTCGACCATCGCGAGGCGCTCCTCGAGCGCGAGCGCGTGCATGCGGATCAGCCACAGCTCGCGCTCGCCGGCCTCGAGCGAGAGCTTCAGGTCGCCGATCAGGACGGCCCGCGAGCCGTCGAGGACGCGCGGCTCGGCGCCGAAGATCCGGCCCGCCGCGACGACGAACTCGGCCGCCCCGTCCTCGATCCGCCTCATGCGGCGGCTCCAGCGAGGCGCGGCGGCACCGGATCGAACGCAAGCGCGCGCTCGAGCGCGTGGCCGGCGCGGAAGAGCATGTTCTCGGAGAACTGCGGCCCGATCAGCTGGAGGCCGACGGGCAGGCCTTCGGAGAGGCCGCACGGGATCGAGAGGCCCGGCAGGCCGGCCATGTTCGGCGGGATCGTGAGCACGTCCGAGAGGTACATGGCGATCGGGTTCTCCGTGCGCGCGCCGAGCAGGAACGCGACCGTCGGCGAGGTCGGCGAGACGAGCACGTCGAAGCGCTCGAAGGCGGCGGCGAACTCGCGCCCGATGACCGTGCGGACCTTCTGCGCCTGACCGTAGAAGGCCTCGTAGTAGCCGGCCGAGAGGGCGTAGGTGCCGAGCATGATGCGGCGCTTCGGCTCGTCGCCGAAGCCCTCGTCGCGCGTCCGCTCCTGCATCGCCTCGAAATCGCCGTTCCCGACGCGCAGGCCGAAGCGGACGCCGTCGTAGCGGGCCAGGTTGGACGAGGCCTCGGCCGGGGCGATCAGGTAGTAGCAGGGCATGCCGTACTCGACCGAGCGCGGCAGGTCGCACTCGCCGAGCTCGGCGCCGAGCTCGCGGCAGAGGTCGATCGCGGCCTCGACGGCCTCCTTGACCCCGGGCTCGATTCCCCCCGCTTCGTTCAGTTCGCGCGGGATGCCGACACGGAGGCCGCGGAGGTCCTCGACGTCCGGGATCGCAATGGTTTCGGGCAGGTCCACGGTGGTCGTGTCCTTGGGGTCGCGACCGGCGATCGTGCGGTAGAGAAGCGCGCAGTCACGCACCGTCTTCGTGATCGGGCCGACCTGGTCGAGGCTCGAGGCGAAGGCGACGATGCCGGAGCGGGAGACGGTGCCGTAGGTGGGCCGGAGGCCGACCGTGCCCGTGAGCGCGGCGGGCTGCTTGATCGAGCCGCCGGTGTCGGAGCCGAGCGCCCACGGCGCGAGGCCCGCGGCGACCGCGGCGGCCGAGCCGCCGGAGGAACCGCCCGGGACGCGGGTCGGGTCCCACGGATTGTGGGTCGGCCCGTAGGCCGAGTTCTCGGTGGACGAGCCCATCGCGAACTCGTCCATGTTGGTCTTGCCCAGAAGGGGCAGGCCTGCCGCCTTGCAGCGAGCGGCGACGGTGGAGTCGTAGACCGGGACGTAGTTCTCGAGGAAGCGTGAGCCCGCCGTGGTGCGGATGCCGCGCGTGCCGATGACGTCCTTGAGCGCGATCGGGACGCCGTCGTGTGACGGTTCGTCCGCGGTGGTCAGGAAGCAGTGGAGCTCGCCGTCGCGCGCGGCGATCGCGTCGCGGTAGGCGGCGAAGAGCTCGGCCGGCGCGATCTCGCGCCGCTCGAGGAGCCCCATCGCCTCCTCAGCGGTCAGGCGGAGCGTGTCGATCATGCGGCGGCGCTCCCTCAGCCCTCCGCCGGCACCCGGAAGAAGTCCCTCTCGCGCTCCGGCGCGTTCGCGAGCGCGTCCTCCACCGGCAGGCACGGGGCCGGCTCGTCCGGGCCGAACACGTTCACGAGCGCCAGGGGGTGCGACGTCGGCGGCACGTCGGCCAGGTCCAGCTCGGACACCTTGCCGACCGCGTCCAGGATCGCGTTCAGCTGTTCCTGAAGGCGCTCGACCTCGTCCTCGCGCAAGGCCAGCCGCGCGAGCCGCGCTACGTGGAGTACGTCATCTCTCGTGATTGCCATCGTTCGTCAATCGTCGCAGTTCCGGCACATTCGCCCTCAAACAAGAGGGCCCCTTTCGGGGCCCCCGGTTCGGCTCCGAAAGGAAGCTCTTAGCCCGACGCGGCCTGGACGTTCGCGGCCTGCGCGCCCTTGGGGCCCTGCACGACCTCGAACTCGACCCTCTGACCCTCGGTCAACGACTTGTAGCCGTCCATCGTGATCGCAGAGAAGTGGACGAAGACGTCCTCCCCACCCTCGCGCTCGATGAAGCCGTAGCCCTTCTCGTTCGAAAACCACTTCACGGTGCCCTGAGCCAACTTTCCTCCTTCAAGAACATGAAACGACGGCCCAGGCACCGAGCCGCCGACCAACGATGAAGCGGCCAGAGAGTAGCGTCACACCCTGGGGAACGCAAGCGCTCCGCGGCGGTACCGAGCCGACCGAACCGTGTTGCGGAGGAGGCTCGCAATCGTCATCGGCCCGACCCCTCCGGGCACGGGGGTAAGGAACGCGGCCCGTTCGGCCACGCCCGGGTCGACGTCGCCGACAAGGCCCGCTTCCGTGCGGTTCTGGCCCACGTCGACGACGGCGGCACCCTGCTTGACCATGTCCGGATCGACGAGACCGGGGATGCCGGTCGCGACGATGAGGACGTCCGCGTCGAGCGTCTGCCGCGCCAAATCGTCCGTATGCGAGTGGCAAATCGTCACGGTTGCGTTCGCCTGGAGCAGCAGGTGGGCGACCGGCTTGCCGACGATGTCGCTCCTCCCGACGACGACCGCGCGCGCCCTGTCGAGCGGGATCGAGTACTCGCCGAGGAGCGCCATGATGCCGCTCGGCGTCGCCGGCACGAGCGTCGGCCGGCCGAGGTAGAGCTGGCCCGCGTTCAGCGGGTGGAAGCCGTCCACGTCCTTGACCGGGTCGACCGCGCGGATGATCCGCGCCTCGTCGATCCCGGGCATCGGCAGCTGGGGCAGGATCGCGTCCACTTCGTCGTCGGCGTTCAGGCCGCGCAGGAGCTCGAGCACCTCCTCCTCCGAGGTCTCGGCTGGGAGCCGGTGGTCGATCGTCCTGATCCCGACCTCCTCCGCGGCCTCGTGCTTGCGGTCGATGTACAGGTGCGAGGCCGGGTCGTCCCCGACGAGGACGGTTGCGAGCCCGAGCTCGCCGAGCTCGGCCACCTCCTCCTTCACCGCGGCGCGCACCTTCGCGGCGAGCGCGCGCCCGTCCATCAACGTGGCGGCCACTACCCGACTGGGAGCTCTATCTCGCCGACGTCGATCCCGAGCGAGCCGGCGAGGCGGACGCCGAGCTCGATGTCCTCGCGCAACCGCTGGACGTCGCGCGCCTCCATCGCGCGGCCGATCCACTCCCGCGCGCGCGGACGCCAGAGCGCATGCGCGACGAAGACCGGGAGCAGCCGGTTCGCCGCGTCCACGAGGGCGCGCTTCGTCTCCTCCGACGCCGTCTGGAGCAGGACGCGCTCGTACGCCATTCCCGCGCCGTGGTGGATGCCGTCGTCGACGGTGAGCCGGTTGCAGAGGTCCTCGAGGACCGTGCCCCGCGACGACCGGGCGATGAGCCGGAAGCGCGCGATGATCAGCCGCTCGTAGAAGACCTGCATCATGAAGACCTTCTCCTCGAGCGTGTCCGCCTCGAGCACCTGGTGGGCGAGCGTGTCGAGGTGCGGGTCGCGCTCGGTCGTCCCGCCCGCCTCCGAGGCGAGCTTCAGCCAGGCCTCGGTGTGGCGCGACTCGTCCTGCACCATGGTCGAGTAGTAGAGCTTCGCCTCGGGATCGGGCGCGATGTTCAGGAGCTGCGAGGACATCTCGCACGCGAGCTCGTCGGCCTGAAGCTGCTGGGTCACCACCGAGCGCCAGACGTCCTGCCGGCGCGCACGCTTCTGCGGCGTCCCTTTCGTCGTCTCCGGGATGGGCGGCACCTCGCCCCACGGAAGGTCGCGCACCTGCCACTCCTGCTTCTTCGCCAGCTCGTAGTAGCGGAGGACGCCGGTGTACGCCTCGCGGTCGAGCGACCAGTCCTCGGCGACCTGCGTGGTGGCCATCGCGGGATTATCCCAGGGGCGACGCGTGGCGCGGCTCGTAGAGGTCGATCGCCACACCGCCGGGGAGGATCATCGTGGTGGCGATGCCATAGCCGCGGTCCTCCGGCTCGCCGGGAATCTCGATCCCCTTGGCCCGCAGCTCGGCCACCGTGGCGCCGATGTCGTCGCACATGAGCGAGAGCTCGTGGTTCGTCTCGTCGGAAGGATGGACGCCGAGCTCCGCGGGCGGCAGGGCGAAGATCAGCCAACCGTCGCCCGCGTCGACGTGCTCCCAGCCGAGCGCGTCGCGGAGGAGGGTGCGCAGCGCCTCCGCTTCCGGGGAGTAAAGGAGGACGTGCGCACCGACGATTCCCATCTTCGGGATCCTATGACGCGGGCTCAGCGCTTCCTGATCGTCCTGGCAGTGGCCGCAGCGGGTTGCGGCGACTCGAGCCATCGGACGCCCGCCCAGGTCGTCCGGGCCTGGAGCGCGGCCGTGAACCGCGGCGACAACGAGGCTGCGGCGGCGCTCTTCGGCTCGAAGGTCGTCTTCGTCGCCGGCGACTCGCGGCTCGTGCTGCGAACACGAGCGCAGGCGCTCGCGTTCCACCGGGCGATCGGGTGGTGCGGGCCGATCGTCAGGCTGGTCGCGAACGGCAACGAGGTCGAGGCGCAGTTCTCTCTGGCGTCACGTCCGAACGGCCACTGCGAGCGCGGCGGCCGCGAGCGCGGCTCGGCCTACTTTCGCATCCGCGACCGCAAGATCGTCTTCTTCAACCAGATCGGCGCCTAAGCTCCCCGTGTGCAGACGAGGAAGTGGCCCCGCCGGAACGACCCGGACTCGATCCGCGCGCGCCAGGAGGCGCTCGGGCTCGACGGCGAGGTGACCGCGCTCGACCTCGCGCCCTTCGCGGCGGCGCAGGAGTCGCTCACCGGCGTAGCCGTTACGCCGGTGTCGGTGGTCGGGCCGCTCCGGATCTCGCTCGGCGAGTACGAGCTGACCGAGCCGGAGGGGCGCGTCGAGGAGCGCGGCCGCGCCGAGGAGGACGTCTACGTCCCGCTCGCCCACACCGAGGGCGGCCTCTCCGACTCGGTCTACCGCGGGGCGCGGGCGGTGGGCGAGTCGGGCGGCTTCCGCACCTTCGTGCTCGCCGACCGGATCACGCGCGCGTCCTGCTTCGTCTGCCGCGACACCGAGGAGGCCGTCGGCCTCGCGCGCTGGATCGAGGCGAACCTCGACGCCGCACGCGCCTGGCTCGAGGAGCTCGACGACCCGGCGCGCTCGAGCTTCGCCAAGCTGCGCGAGGCGAAGACACACGTCGTCGGCCCGATGTGCCACGTCCTCTGGCGCTGGACGACCGGGGACGCGGTCGGCGCGAACATGATGACCCGGAACGCGTACCTCCTGAACATGGGCTTCGTCATGGAGCGCGCGCCGGTGCGGCCCGAGCGGGCGATCCTGGAGGGGAACATGGGCGGCGACAAGAAGCCGTCGTTCGAGTACTTCCAGTCCGGCCACGGCAAGACCGTGCTCGCCGAGGCGACGCTCACCGAGGCCGTCGTGCAGCGCGTGCTGCGGACGACCGTCGACGACCTGCTCGAGCTCTCGTGGGCGGGAACGCACGGCGCGGTCGCCTCGGGGATGCAGTCGGTCGCGTTCACCCCTGCCTCGGCGATCGCCGCGCTCTTCGCCGCGACCGGCCAGGACATGGGCATGGTCGGGACGAGCTCGATGGCGCACGGCACGGGCCGCCGCGTCGAGGGCGGCCTGCACGTCGCCCTCCGGCTGCCGGGCCTCGAGGTGGCGACCGTCGGCGGTGGGACGGGCCTCCCCTACGCGCGCGCGTGGCTCGAGCTGATCGGCTGCGCGGGCCCGGGCAAGGTCTACCGCTTGGCGCAGATCGTGGCCGCGACGACGCTCGCGCTCGAGCTCTCGGCCTCGGCCGCGATGGCCACGGCGGGCTCGGAGAACTTCTACCGCGCGCACCACGAGCGCGGCGGGCTGCGGTGAGCACGCTCGACATCCCGCCGCACCACGAATACGCGGGGGAACCCCTGGTTCCCCCGCGAGCCCCCTCCTTCCGGACGGCCGCGTGCGGCAACGGTTTCAGGAGCCGCCTGAGGCTTTCGCGCTTCCAGCGGCTTTGCGTCTGTGAGCCTCTCGGCGGGCAAAGCCCGCCTCCGGCGGCGACCCGACTCGGGCCCGGGCTGGCGCGGATCTCCGTCCGCTATCGCGACCCGGTGCCGATCTTCCTCGCCACGCCCGAAAGGCGCGCCGATGTCCGGCGCCGCCGCCTCCAAGCCTGATGCTCTTCCGCCAGATCCTGCACGAGGACCTCGGCTGCGCCTCGTACGTGATCGCGGACGGCGGCGAGGCGGCGGTCGTCGACCCGAAGTGGCAGATCGAGGACTACCTCGAGCTCACGCACGAGCACGACGTCCGGATCCGGCACGTCCTCGAGACGCACAACCACGCCGACCACCTCTCCGGCCGTGGGCGTCTCGCCGCCGCGACCGGCGCCACCCTGTGGATGAGCGGCGAAGCCGGCGCCGAGTACGAACACGAGCCCCTCGAGGACGGGACGGCGCTCGAGCTCGGCGACGCGCGCATCACCGCCCTCGCGACGCCCGGCCACCGGCCCGAGCACCTCGCCTTCGTCGTCGAGGACTCAAGGCGCGAGGAGACGCCCTGGCTCCTCCTGACCGGCGACTCGCTCTTCGTCGGCGACGTGGCTCGCCCTGACCTGGCCGTCGAGCCCGAGGAGGGCGCGCGCGGGCTCTATCGCTCCGTGCGCCGGCTGCTCGAGCACGACGACTTCGTCGAGGTCTGGCCCGGCCATATCGGCGGCTCGCTCTGCGGCGGCGCCGCGATGAGCAAGAAGCCGGGCTCGACGATCGGGTTCGAGCGGCGGTTCAGCCCGCTGCTCCGGATCGCGGACGAGGACGACTTCGTGCGCGAGTTGACGGCGGGCACGCAGCCGCAGCCGCCGAACTTCGAGCGCATCGTCGAGCTGAACCGCGGGCCGCTCGTCACCGAGACGGCCTCGCTCGAGCCGCTCGCACCCGCAGGGGCGAAGGTGTTTCTCGACGGCGGCGCGGTGCTCGTCGACGGCCGCGAGCCGCGTGAGTTCGACGCCGTCCACGTGCCGGGCTCACTCAGCGTCGCGCAGACGCACTCCGCGGTCGGCACCCGCGCCGCATGGGTCGTCGAGCCCGACGCCGACGTCGTCGTCCTGGCCGCAAGCGACGCGGACGCACGCGCGCTCGCGCGCAACCTCGAGGCGGTCGGCTTCCGCAGCCTGCGGGGTTACGTCGCCGGGGGGATCGGCGCGTGGCAGGCGGCCGGGCTCGAGACCGCGTCGACGCCCGCGATCGACCCGGCCGAGCTCGCGCGGCGGCTCCGCGCGGGCGACGTGACGCTCCTCGACGTGCGCGAGGACGACGAATGGGAGGAGGGACACGTGGAGGGTTCGCTGCACGTGCCCTACCACGAGCTCCGCGACGGCGCCCCCGGCGAACTGCCGCGCGACGAGCCGCTCGCAGTCGCCTGCTCGGCGGGGAACCGGAGCTCGCTCGCCGCATCCCTCCTGCGCCGAGCGGGGCTCGAAAACGTCATCCATGTCACCGACGGCGGGGTGCAGGACGTCTTGAAAGGGAGTGCATCCACCAAACTGAATTAAGGTGCCGTGGTGGCCGACGGGACGGCAGCTCCGCGCAGTCGCCAGGCGCCGATCCGCATCGGCGCCGTCGTCGCGCTCGCGGTCGCGATCGCGTTCGTCATCTGGCTGCTCGTCCGCGGCGACGACAACTCCTCCCCCACGGCGAAGACGAGCACCGTCCAGAGCCAGCCGACGAGGACGACCCCGCCTCCGCGCGAGACGATCAAGGCGGCGAGCGTGGCGAGCCTCCGCGCGCTGGCCCGCGCCTCCGGCCACCCGATCTACTGGGCCGGCCCGCAGCCGAACGTGAAGTACGAGCTCACGCAGGTCACGGACGGCCGCATCTACATCCGCTACCTGCCGAAGAGCGTGCCCCTCGGCGACCGGCGCGCCGCGTACCTCATCGTCGCGACCTATCCCGTCACGGACGCGTACAAGGCGGTCCGCACCGCTGCGAAGGTGTCGGGCGCGGTCACCTTCCACACGAAGCGCGGGGGGCTCGCGGTCTACAACCAGAGCGCGACCACGAACGTCTACCTCGCCTACCCCGGCTCGAAGTACCAGATCGAGGTCTTCGACCCGAACCCGAGCGAAGCGCGCCGGCTCGTGCGTAGCGGCACGGTTCGTCCGATCGCCTGACGACGCTCCTCGCCGCCTGGGTGCTCGTGCCGCTCGTCCTGGGCGCGCTCGCGCTCGGGTGCGGCCTCCTGCTGGAGCAGGCGGGCGGCAGGATGCTGCCGTGGGCGCTCCTCCTCCCCGCAGGGTTCGCGCTCGTCGTCGTCGCGTCGCAGTTCCCGACGCTCTCGGGAGGAACGGCGGTGCTCGCGGCGCCGCTCGTCGTCGCGCTCGCCGTCATCGGGCTCGCCCTCGCGCCGCGCCGCGTGCTCGCCGTCGACCCGTGGGGCGCCGCGGCCGGGCTCGCCGCCTACCTCGCCTACGGCGCGCCGACGATCCTCTCGGGGCGCGCGACCTTCGACGGCTACATCAAGCTCGACGACACCGCGACGTACCTCGCGATGCTCGACCGGATCGAGACGCACGGGCGCGACCTGTCCGGCCTCGCGCCCTCGACGTACGAGGCGACGCTGAACACGAGCCTCGCCTACGGCTATCCCGCAGGCTCGTTCGCGCCGCTCGGCGTCGTGCAGCGCCTGCTCGGAATCGACGCCGCCTGGCTGTGGCAGCCCTACCTCGCGCTCCTCGGAGGGCTGCTCGCCCTGGCGCTCTACGCGCTGGCGCGCCACGCCGTGCCGTCTCGTCCGCTCCGCGCCGCCGTCGCCTTCGTCGCCGCCCAGCCGGCCATCCTCTACGGCTATGCGCTCTGGGGCGGGATCAAGGAGCTCGCGAACGCCGTGCTGCTCGCCGTCCTCGCGGCCTGCGTCGGGCCGCTGCTCGAGGACGGCTCGGCGCGTTCCGCGCTCCCGCTCGCGGCCGCCGCGGCGGCGATCGTCGGCGTGATGAGCGTCGGCGGCGGGATCTGGCTCGCGCTCCTCCTCCCCGCTCTCGCGCTCGTCGTCCTCCTGCGTGGAGCCGGGCTCGCGGTGCGCGCGGTGGGCGTGTTCGCCGGAGCGGCCGTCGTCTTCGCGATCCCGCCGATCGTGGCCGCCTTCACGTGGCTGGGCCATTCGGGCGCCTTCACGAGCGACACCGAGCTCGGGAACCTCGTCGGGCCGCTCCGCTTCATCCAGGTCGCCGGCATCTGGCCGAACGGCGACTTCCGGCGACCGCCGCCCGACCTCGCCCCCACGCACGTCCTCGTCGCGATCGTCTTCCTCGCGGCGGCGGCGGGTGTGGTGTGGGCCTGGACGAGAGGCGCGTGGGAGACGCTTCTCTATGCCGCCGGCGCGCTCCTCGGCGCCGTGGTGCTCTTTTGGGCCGGCTCGCCGTGGGTGGCGGGGAAGTCGCTCGCGAGCGCCTCGCCCGCCTTCGTGCTGCTGGCGCTCACGGCCGCCTGCGCGCTCGCGCTCGCCGGGCGCCGTGTCGAGGCGGCGGTGCTCGCAGCCGCCGTCGTCGGCGGGGTCGCGTGGTCGAACGTCCTCGCCTACCGCGAGGTCTGGCTCGCCCCGCGCGCGCGGCTCGCCGAGCTCGAGGCGATCGGCAAGAGCTACGCCGGCCAGGGTCCGGCCCTGATGACGGAGTTCGACCCGTACGGCGCGCGCCATTTCCTCCGCCGTCTCGACGCGGAGGGCACCTCCGAGCTCCGGCGGCACCTGATTCCGCTCCGCTCGAACCAGCCGCTCCAGCCGCTCGCCTACGCGGACATCGACCGCTTCCGGCTGGACGCGATCGAGGGGTACCCCACGCTGGTCCTCCGCCGCTCGCCCGTCGCGAGCCGGCCGCCCTCGGAGTACCGCCGCGTCGAGCGACGGCACTGGTACGAGGTCTGGCAGCGCCGGCCGGGCGCACCGCGGATCCTCGAGCACCTCTCTCTCGGGACAGAGATCGACCCGGGCGCCGTCCCGAGGTGCTCCTCGGTGCGGCGGCTCGCGGCGCTTCCCGGAGTGCGGCGGCTCGTCGCGGCGCCGCGGGAGCACGTCGCCGTCTTCCCCCTCGCCGGCTCGACTTTCGCGACGCGCTTCCATGCGACGGCCGGGACCTACGACGTCTGGGTCGGCGGCTCGTTCCTCGGCCTGGTCTCGGCGGCGGTGGACGGACGCCGCATCGGTGTGGCCCGGCACCAGCTCGAGTGGACGGGCCAGTACGTCGACCTCGGCTCGACGAGGCTCGGCACCGGCGACCACCGGCTGACGCTCTCGCTCACGACCGGCGGCTGGCGGCCCGGCTCGCGCGGCGTCTCACCGTTCCCGCTCGGGCCAGTTGCGGTGGCTCCGGACGTGCCGGTGCGGTTGGTGTCGCTCCCGCCGGCGCAGGCGGCGTCGCTCTGCGGGCAGCGGCTCGACTGGGTCGAAGCCGTGGCTTAAGGCGTCGCTTGCGACGCCGCCATCAGGACGCGCGGGGAACCCGCGCGTCCGTATGAACCGACCGGTCGACACGCTGGAGTGATTTCGAACCGCGTCTTAGGGGTTGCCGCAGACCGCGTACGCGGTCGCGCGCGCGGTGTTCGAGCCGGTCATCGTGACCGTCACGATGCCGACCACAGTCCAGACCGTCGAGCTGCTCGCGTAGGACTCGAGCATGGCCGTCCTCTCTCGCTGAGCGGTCGCGGTGATCTGGCCGCCGCCGCCGAGCACGACCTTCCCGCCGGTGCACGTCGCCGTGTCGCTGAAGGTCGTCCCGGCGTTCGGGTTGCTCACCGTGTTGCTGCCGGCGCCGTCCTGGACGATCGACGCGCCCGTCGACGGACCCGTGGGACCGCGAGCGCCCGTCGAGCCCTTGGCTCCGGTCGCGCCCTTGGCTCCGGTCGCTCCCTTCGAGCCCGTCGGCCCCTTCGAGCCGGTCGGGCCTTTCGCGCCCGTTGCGCCCTTGGCACCGGTCGCGCCCTTGGCACCGGTCGCGCCCTGCGAACCAGTGGCGCCCTTCGCTCCCGTGGCGCCCTTCGCGCCGGTCGGGCCCTTCACGCCTGTGGGCCCGCGGGCGCCGGTCGCGCCCTTCGCGCCCGTCGCGCCTTTGGCGCCCGTTGCACCCTTGGTGCCGGTTGTTCCCTTCGTGCCCGTTGCACCCTTCGCACCGGTTGCTCCCGTCGCACCGGTGGGGCCGCGAGCGCCGGTCGGGCCACGCGCGCCTGTGGCTCCCTTGGCTCCGGTCGCACCCTTCGCACCCGTTGCACCCTTGTCGCCCGTCGCTCCCTTGGCGCCGGTAGCGCCCTTGGCGCCAGTCGCACCCTTGGCACCGGTCGCGCCCTTGGCGCCAGTCGCACCCTTGGCACCGGTCGCACCCTTGGCGCCAGTCGCACCCTTGGCGCCGGTCGCACCCTTGGCGCCGGTCGCTCCCTTGGCGCCGGTGGCTCCCTTCGGCCCGGTGGCACCATTGGCTCCGGTCGTTCCCTTGGCTCCAGTGGTGCCCTTGGCGCCGGTCGCACCCTTTGCTCCCGTCGCTCCCGTGGCTCCCGTCGCGCCCTTCGCGCCTGTCGGGCCGCGGGCGCCGGTCGGGCCACGTGCACCGGTGGGGCCGCGAGCTCCCGTCGCGCCCGTCGAACCCGTTGCGCCCTTCGCCCCGGTTGCGCCCTTCGCCCCGGTTGCGCCCTTTGCACCCGTAGCGCCCTTGGCGCCGGTCGCACCCTTCGAACCAGTCGCGCCCTTCGCACCAGTCGCCCCCTTCGCACCGGTCTCACCCTTTGCTCCCGTCGCTCCCGTGGCTCCCGTCGCGCCCTTCGCGCCTGTCGGGCCGCGAGCGCCGGTCGGACCACGCGCACCCGTCGGCCCTCGAGCTCCCGTCGCACCAGTCGAACCCGTTGCCCCCTTCGCCCCGGTTGCGCCCTTTGCACCCGTAGCGCCCGCCGCGCCGGTCGCACCCTTCGAACCAGTCGCGCCGGTTGCGCCGGTCGCACCCTTCGCGCCTGTTGCTCCCTTCGCGCCTGTTGCGCCCTTAGCTCCAGTCGCGCCCTTCGCGCCTGTCGGGCCGCGAGCGCCGGTCGGACCACGCGCACCCGTCGGCCCTCGAGCTCCTGTCGCACCAGTCGAACCCGTTGCACCCTCCGCACCCGTAGCGCCCTTGGCGCCGGTCGCGCCGGTCGCACCCTTCGAACCAGTCGCGCCGGTTGCGCCGGTCGCACCCTTCGCGCCTGTTGCTCCCTTCGCGCCTGTTGCGCCCTTAGCCCCGGTCGCGCCCTTCGCGCCTGTCGGGCCGCGGGCGCCGGTCGGACCACGCGCACCCGTCGGCCCTCGAGCTCCCGTCGCACCAGTCGAACCCGTTGCCCCCTTCGCCCCGGTTGCGCCCTTCGCGCCCGTAGCGCCCGCCGCGCCGGTTGCGCCCTTCGACCCGGTCGCACCCTTCGCGCCCGTGGCGCCCCTGGCACCTGTTGCGCCCTTCGCTCCGGTCGGACCACGCGCGCCCGTCGCTCCCTTCGCGCCGGTGGCGCCTGTCGATCCGGTTGGGCCCTTTGCACCCGTAGCGCCCTTGGCGCCGGTCGCACCCTTCGAACCAGTGGCGCCCTTCGCTCCCGTCGCGCCCTTCGGTCCGGTTAGACCACGCGCGCCCGTCGCGCCCTGAGCGCCGGTCGCTCCCTTTGCTCCTGTCGCGCCGTTGGCGCCGGTAGCCCCACGCGCGCCGGTTGCGCCCTTCGCACCCGTCGCACCAGTGGCTCCCCTTGCGCCTGTGGCGCCCTTCGCCCCGGTCGGACCACGCGCACCCGTCGGCCCACGCGCCCCCGTTGCTCCCGTGGTGCCCGTTGCGCCCTTCGCACCCGTCGCGCCCGTGGCGCCGGTCGCACCCTTCGCTCCTGTCGATCCGGTTGCTCCCTTCCCACCTGTCGGGCCTCGAGACCCGGTGGTGCCCTTCGCGCCGGTCGCGCCCGTCGCCCCCTGCGCACCCGTTGCGCCCCTCGCGCCGGTTGGACCACGAGCACCCGTCGGACCGCGCGAGCCGGTCGCGCCTCTCGCGCCGGTGGCTCCCGTCGATCCCGTAGCTCCAGTCGCTCCAGTCGCTCCAGTCGCTCCGGTGGGACCGCGCACGCCTGTCGGGCCTCGAGCGCCGGTTGCGCCTCTCGCCCCAGTCGTGCCCTGAGCGCCTGTCGCTCCCGTTGCACCCGTCGCGCCCGTGGCGCCGGTGGCTCCGTTCGAACCTGTTGCGCCCGTCGCTCCGGTCGCTCCGCGTGCGCCAGTCGCGCTAGCGCTTCCCGGGAGGCCCGTCGCACCCTTCGCGCCGGTCGCTCCCGTCGGCCCCGTCGCACCGCGGGCGCCCGTCGTTCCGGTCGCTCCGCGTGCTCCCGTCGCGCTGGCGCTTCCCGGGGCGCCCGTCGCACCCTTCGCGCCGGTCGCTCCCGTCGGCCCCGTCGCACCGCGGGCGCCCGTCGCTCCCGTCGGCCCTGCCGCTCCGGTCGGCCCCCTGGCGCCCGTCGGGCCTCGCGCTCCCCTTCGCCCGCGCATCGCGCGCTTCGGCCAATCGACCGCCCTCTCACCGGGCTTGCAGCGCTGGTTCCGCTTGACGATCCGGACGGCGCCGTTCGTGTTCATGACGCACGAATGGATCAGCGCCCGATTGCCGCCGTGCGCAGCGGCGCCACCGGCGAGCGCGCCGGCGCCCACCGAGCATGCGGCGACGACATAAACCCACCGCAGACGGCCGCGCCACAGGGCCGTCTCGGCGCGGAGCCACCTTCCGCGATCGAGACGCACGAGGTTTAGATCGGCAGACACGCGACTCACTTGACCCATATCGATTATCCGCGCGTCCCTCGACGGAGGGCCGGTCGGTGGCAGCTCAGGCGCTGCCTATGGGCGGCGTGGTTCGAACCCGACGCTGGTGGCGTGACGGTTACGGGCCGCTGCAGACGACGTAGACCGTCAGCGTCTGGCTGCCGCTGCTTCCCGGTCCAGTGCCGACGGCAGCTGCGCTCCAGCCGTTCGCAATCGGGTTGGAGCTCTGGACGGCGGCCTTTGCTCCGGACAGGGACGCCCCGCCGCCGAGCAGGATCCCACTCGCACAGGTCTGCGTCAGCGGCGCCGAAACGGCACCTTCAAGGAGATTCACCGTGGCGGTCGCGGTCTCGACGTGGGACGCAGCTACCCCTGCCGCGCCCGTCGCACCCTTGGCTCCCGTCGGTCCTGTCGCACCCCGGGCGCCGGTCGGGCCGCGGCTACCCGTCGGGCCTCGGGCACCGGTCGCGCCTGTCGCGCCCCTGGCGCCGGTCGGGCCGGTCGGGCCGCGCGTCCCGGTCGCTCCGCTTGCGCCCGTCGTGCCTTGCGAGCCGGTCGCGCCCTTCGCACCGGTCGGGCCCTGGATACCTGTCGGACCGCGCGCGCCGGTGGGACCCGTGGCTCCGGTCGGCCCGGTCGCACCGCGCGCTCCGGTGGCGCCGGTTGAGCCCCTGGCGCCCGTGGGGCCGGTGGCGCCGCGAGCTCCGGTCGCGCCCGTCGCGCCCTTCGCTCCGGTAGCGCCCGTCGCGCCCTTGGCGCCGGTCGGACCGGTCGCTCCGCGCGCTCCTGTCGGTCCGCGGGCCCCAGTCGGACCGGTTGCGCCGGTCGGGCCTGTTGCGCCGCGCGCGCCCGTGGCTCCGGTGGCTCCACGGGCACCCGTCGCGCCCGTCGCACCCTTCGCGCCGGTCGGGCCGGTCGCGCCACGCGCTCCCGTCGGTCCTCTGGCACCCGTCGGACCGGTTGCCCCGGTCGGGCCTGTCGCGCCGCGCGCGCCCGTCGCTCCGGTAGCTCCACGGGCACCCGTCGCGCCCGTCGCACCCTTCGCGCCGGTCGGGCCGGTCGCGCCACGCGCTCCCGTCGGTCCTCTGGCACCCGTCGGACCGGTTGCCCCGGTCGGGCCTGTTGCGCCGCGCGCGCCTGTGGCTCCGGTGGCTCCGCGCGCGCCGGTCGCGCCTGTTGCGCCCTTGGCACCGGTCGGACCGGTGGCGCCGCGTGCGCCCGTCGGGCCCGTTGCTCCCCGCGCGCCTGTCGGGCCACGCGCACCGGTCGGACCCGTCGCGCCCCTAGCTCCAGTCGGACCGGTCGCTCCTCGCGCTCCGGTGGCGCCGGTCGCGCCCTTGGCACCTGTCGCACCGGTTGCACCCTTCGCTCCCGTCGCACCGGTCGCGCCCTTGGCACCCGTCGCACCGGTCGCGCCCTTGGCACCCGTCGCACCGGTTGCACCCTTCGCTCCCGTCGCACCGGTCGCGCCACGCGCACCCGTCGCACCGGTCGCGCCACGCGCGCCGGTCGGGCCACGCGCACCGGTCGGACCCGTCGCGCCCCTGGCTCCGGTCGGCCCTGTCGCCCCGCGCGCTCCCGTCGCACCGGTCGCGCCCTTGGCACCCGTCGCACCGGTCGCGCCACGCGCTCCCGTCGCACCGGTCGCGCCACGCGCGCCGGTCGGGCCACGCGCACCGGTCGGACCTGTCGCGCCTCGAGCGCCTGTCGGTCCTGTCGCGCCCCGAGCTCCTGTCGGCCCAGTCGCCCCACGCGCGCCGGTCGCACCCGTCGCACCCTTCGCGCCAGTCGGGCCGGTTGCGCCCCTAGCTCCTGTGGGTCCCGTCGCACCTCGAGCGCCTGTTGCACCGGTCGCGCCCCTGGCACCCGTGGGGCCGGTCGCCCCGCGGGCACCCGTCGCGCCGGTGGCGCCCTTCGCGCCGGTCGGACCCGTCGCGCCGCGCGCCCCAGTCGCGCCGGTCGCGCCACGCGCGCCCGTCGGACCAGTCGCCCCGCGGGCACCCGTCGGACCCGTCGCGCCGGTCGGGCCGCGAGCTCCCGTGGGCCCCGTCGCGCCGGTCGGCCCCGTTGCTCCTCTTGCGCCGGTCGGGCCGGTCGCGCCACGCGCGCCCGTCGGACCGGTTGCCCCGCGCGCACCCGTCGGACCCGTCGCGCCGGTCGGGCCGCGAGCTCCCGTAGGCCCCGTCGCGCCGGTCGGCCCCGTCGCTCCTCTTGCGCCCGTCGGGCCGGTCGCGCCACGCGCGCCCGTCGCACCTGTCGCGCCCGTCGCTCCCACGGGGCCGGTGGGACCCGTCGGGCCGGTCGGGCCGCGAAGGCCGGTCGGGCCGCGGGCCCCGGTGGGGCCGTTCGTGTTCCAAGAGATCTTCGTCTCGTTCGGCTTGCAGACGGTGCTCGCGCTGACGATCTTGATCTCACCGGACACGTTGTTGACGCACGCGTAGATCACGTCTGCGGACGCGGCGGGCGCGAGGACCGCGGCCACGCCGAACGCGGCCGCAGCGAGGTATCCCGCGCGCCGCACACGTCCCTCGATTGCCGCACGACCTCGTCCCACTGAACCCCTTCCCCCTGCCGGGCACCGCAAGAAGCCAGGTGGTTCGAGAGTATCCAAGGGCTTCACGGTTTTCAACACTTCCGACCGGCCGTTCCGGTCAGAATTTCCCGCACAATGCGATCGGCGACGAGGGCGGTCATGTCCGCAGAGCCCACGGCCGTCGGGATCACCTCGACGACCTCGGCGCCGAGGAGCTCGAGCGACTCGGCGACACGGCGGCACGCCCACAGGAGGTCGCCGCTCGTCATGCCGCCCGGCTCGGGCGTGCCCGTTCCGGGCGCGAAGGCCGGGTCCAGGACGTCCACGTCCACGGAGAGGTAGGCCGGCCCGGCGCCGACGACCTCGACGGCGCGGCGCACGACCTCGGCGATCCCGAGCTCGCGCACGTCGTCCATGAAGAAGCTCGTGATCCCGCGCTCCGCCTGCCACGCGAACTCCGTCGGGCCGGGCCAGTAGCCGCGCAGTCCGATCTGGACGTACCGGCTCGGATCGACATGTCCGGCCTCGACGAGCGCCCACATCGGCGTGCCGTGCGACGGCTCGACGCCGAAGACCTCCGTCCCGGTGTCCGTGTGGGTGTCGAAGTGGACGAGGCCGAGCCGGCCGTGTCCGGCGGCCACCGCCCGGATGTCGGGCTCGGCGATCGAGTGGTCGCCGCCGAGCACGATCGGGATCGCGCCCGCGTCGACCACCTGCCGCACCGTCGCCTCGATCGCGCGCCGCGAGGCCTCCGGCGCCGCGGGGACGACGGGCGCGTCGCCGAAGTCGACGACCCGAAGCTCGGTGAGCGCGTCGACCTTCGCCTCGAGGTGCGGACCGGGTGGACAGCTCGCGGCTCGGATCGCCCGGGGCGCGAACCGCGCGCCCGGGCGGTCGGAGACGAGGTCGTCGAAGGGCGCGCCGACGATCGCCGCGTCGACACCGCGCAGCTCCGCGGGATCCTGCGTGTAGGGCATGCCCGCATAGGTCAGGAGCCCGGCGTAGTCGGGCTTGTCCGGAAGGCCCAGTGCGCGCCAGCGCTCGAGCGGGTCGATCACGTCGGCGATCCTATGGCGCATGACGGAGCTCGACCGGGTGGAGACGAAGCGCCTCGTCGGCGAGCGGCTGCGCGAGGAGCACTTCGCCTACGTGCGGGCGATGGACACCGACCGCGATGTGATGGCGACGCTCGGCGGCGTGCGCTCCGAGAACGAGACATGGGAAGGGCTTCGGAGCGGGCTCGAGCACTGGGAGAGACACGGCTTCGGGCCGTGGGTGTTCCACCTGCGCGAGACGGGCGAGAGGGTTGCCAGCGCGGCGCTTCGACACATACACATCGGCGGCCGCGACGAGGTCGAGGTCGGCTACCGCGTCGCCGCGGCGTGGTGGGGCCGCGGGATCGCGACCGAGATGGCGACGGCGCTCGTCGGCGTCGCGCGGGAGAGGCTCGGCCTGGCGGAGATCGTCGCGTTCACGCTGCCGGAGAACCGTGCGTCGCGGCGCGTGATGGAGAAGGCCGGCTTCACGTACGAGCGCGACGTCGAGTGGGCCGCGCTCCCACACGTCCTGTACCGGCTGCGGCTCGCGCGGGAATAGGGTCCCGCGCGTGGCGGTCGACGTCTCGCGCTCGCGCATCGCGGATCCGTCGCTCGCGCCGGCCGGCGAGCAGCGGATCGCATGGGTCGCGCGGCACTCGCCCGTGCTGAACGGCCTGGCGCGGGCGCGGCTCGCGGACGGCGCGCTGCGCGGCAAGCGGGTCGCGGTCGTCGTCCATCTGGAGGCGAAGACGGCCTACCTCGCGTCGCTGCTCGCCGAGGCGGGCGCCGAGGTCGTCGCAGCCGGCTCGAACCCCGGCACGACGCAGGACGCGGCCGCGGCGGCGCTCGTCGCGCGCGGGATCGAGGTGCACGCGACGCACGGAGCCTCTCCGGACGAGTTCGAGAGGGACCTGCTCGCGGCGGCCGACGCTCAGCCGGACATCGTCGTCGACGACGGCGCCGAGCTGACCCTTCGGATCCTCGACCACCGCCCGGAGGTGGCGGCGAAGCTGCGCGGCGTCACGGAGGAGACGACCACCGGCGTGGCGCGGCTGCGCGCGCTGGAGGCGTCGGGCCGGCTGTCCTTTCCGGCCGTGGCTGCGAATGACGCGGCCTGCAAGCACCTGTACGACAACCGCTACGGCACGGGCCAGACGACCGTCGAGGCGATCCTCCGGCTCACGAACCTGCTCGCTGCCGGCAAGGTCTTCTGCATCGTCGGCTACGGGTGGGTCGGGCGCGGCGTCGCGCGGTATGCGGCCGGGAACGGCGCGCGGGTCACGGTGGTCGAGATCGATCCGGTGAAGGCGCTCGAGGCCTACATGGACGGGCACCGCGTCGCGGGAGCGGCAGGCGGACTGGCGGATGCGGACGTGGTGGTGACGGCCACCGGCGACGTGGGCGTGCTGGGGCGCGACGGGCTCGCGCTGCTGAAGGACGGGGCCGTTCTGGCCAATGCGGGTCACGACGATCGGGAGATCGACGTCGAGGCGCTCGGGCCGGGCGAGGAGGTGCGTCCGGGAGTCACGCGGCACGAGCTCGGCGGCGGCCGCGCGGTCTACCTCTTGGTCGGCGGGCGGCTCGTCAACATCGCCGGCGCCGACGGCCACCCGGTCGAGATCATGGACCTCTCGTTCTCGGTGCAGGCGCTGGCCGCGCACCTCCTGGCCTCGACGGAGTTCCCGCCGGGCGTGCAGCCGTTCCCGGCCGAGCTCGACCGCGAGATCGCGCGCACGAAGCTCGCCTCGCTCAGCGTGACGCTTCCACAACCCGCCTGAACCGGACGCGTCGCGAGAGGCCAAGGCCCGGGGTCTGACCCCACCCGTGGCCGGGCCGGCCGTGTTTGGCTGTCACTTCACGCGCGATTTGTGACACGTCGTGGCTCTGGGAGCGGCCTTACCGTCCCTTCCGGACCCGGCGGCTCGGGCCGGGTCCGGGGTCAGACCCCGGCCTGGCCCGCCGGGACAGGTGCGCCGCCCCGAAGGGCCTCGGCGGCAAGGGACATGGCCGCCGGCTTGACCCCCGATCCGGGGATCTCGTAACACCCGATACGGAGCGATGACCCGGGGGCGGCATGACCTCACCTGCCCGCCAGCTAGCCCACATCCGGGCCGTCCCGCCTCCCGCCTCGAGCCCGGGCGGCGTCGAGTCGTACAAGCGCCTCGCCGACGTCTTCCACCAGCTGCTCGCCGAGCAGGAGCTCGACACGCTGCTGGAGCAGGTCGCGGCGACGCTCGGCGACATCGTCCCCTACGACACGCTGACGGTCTACGAGGCCGAGGAGTCGGTGGGCGAGCTCGTCGCCGTCTACGCGCGCGACCGCTGGGCCGACCAGATCCTCGGCTCACGCATCACGTACGGCGAGGGGATCACGGGCTGGGCGGCGCTGAACCGGCAGCCCGTGCACACTGACGCGGCACACGCCGACCCGCGCCGCAAGACCGTCCCCGGCACCCCCGCCGACGAGCCGGAGGCGCTCGTCTGCATCCCGCTCGTCGCGCGCGCGCGCGTGAAAGGCGCGCTGAACATCTACCGCCTGGGCGAGACGGCCTGCTTCACCGAGGAGGAGTTCGAGCTCGCGCAGCGCTTCGGCGACGCGGTCGCGCTCGCCCTCGACAACGCGCGCACGCGCACACAGCTCGAGCTCCAGGCGCAGTCCGACTCCCTGACCGGCCTCTTCAACCACCGCTACTTCCACGACCGGCTCCGGACGGAGCTCGTCCGGACGAACCGCTCCGGCGAGCCGCTCGCCGTCGCGATGATCGACCTCGACGAGTTCAAGCGCGTGAACGACGTCCACGGCCACGGCACAGGCGACGAGGTGCTCGTCACCTTCGCCGGCCTTCTCCGCGCCGAGTTCCGGGCGTCCGACGTCGTCTGCCGCGTGGGCGGCGAAGAGTTCGGCGTCGTCATGCCGAGCTGCGACTCGGCGGCCGCGCTGCACGCGCTCGAGCGCATCCACAAGCGGCTCGCGCGCGAGCCCTTCGCCATCGGGCCGCTCTCCATCTCGGCCGGTCTCGCCTCGGCGCCCGAGCACGGCATGAATGCGCGCGAGCTGATCGCCTCCGCAGAGGCGGCGATGATGACGATCAAGGCGCGCGGCGGCCGCGGCAGCCTCGTCTTCAGCGACCGCGACGTCGAGCGGCCCGAGGCGAACGGCCTCGCCGAGCGCGACCTGCGCTCGATCGCCCACCTAAAGATGCTTCAGCGCCTCGGCGGCCAGCTCAACCGCCTGAACGAGCTGAGCGAGATCGGCTCCGCGGTGACCGACGAGCTCCGGAAGCTGATCGACTACCACAACTGCCGCGTCTACGTCCTCGAGGGCGAGGAGCTGCGCCCGATCGGCTTCCGCGGCGACGGCTGCGAGGACTGCCGCCGCGGGTTCGAGAACCTCTCGTGCCGGCTCGGCTTCGGCGTGACGGGCACCGCGGCCGCGCGCGGTGAGACCCTCCTCGTCCAGAACGCGCGCGAGTGCGAGTTCGCACAGGTCGTCCCGGGCACGGAGATGGTGGCCGAGTCCCTTCTGGCCGTGCCACTCCATTACGGCGCGCGCGTGACCGGCGTGATCGTCGTCTCCAAGCTCGGCGCCGACCAGTTCCCGGACGACGACGTGCGCATGCTCGAGGTGCTCGCGAGCCACGCGTCGGTCGCGGTCGAGAACGCGCGCCTGTACGACACCGCCCGGCGCGAGGCCGCGAACGCGAAGGAGCAGCTCGAGGTCGCGAATGCGCTCCTCGCCTTCAGCCGCGAGGTCGCGACCGCGGACGAGCTCGACGACGTGCTCGACCTCGTCGTCCGGCGGGCTGCGGCCATCGTCGACGCCCCGCGCGCGTCGATCTGGCTCCAGGAGGCGCCGCGGTCGGAGCTGCGCGCGCTCGCCTTCCACGGGTACGAGCCCGAGGACGAGAGCCGGCTGCGCGAGGTGCGGGTCGGGGCCTCGGCGACGGAAAGGCTCCTCCCGGGCGAGGTCGTCGTGCTGAGCGCGGAGGAGCTCTCGGCCCTCGACGGCGTGCCCGCCGAGCTCTCGAGCCCCGCGTTCGCGTTCGCGCTCTTCCGGGTCGAGGAGCGCTGGGGCTGCCTCGTCGTGAACGCGCCCGACGGCGAGGAGGGCTTCTCCGAGCAGAAGCTGCGGCTCCTCTCCGGCCTCTCGCACCAGGCGAAGCTCGCGCTCGCGAACGCGAGGAGCTTCACGCGCCTGCGCCAGACAATGCTCTCGACGGTGGAGGCGCTTGCGAACGCGGCCGAGGCGAACGACCGCTGCACGTCCACGCACGCGCGCGAGATCACGGAGCTCGCGCTGGAGGTCGCGTCGCGCATGGAGCTTCCGGCCGAGCGGATGGAGCAGCTCGAGCTCGGGGCGCTCTTCCACGACATCGGCAAGATCGGCGTCGCGACGAGCATCCTCCGCAAGCGAGGGCCGCTCACCCCCGAGGAGCGCCAGGAGATCGAGAAGCACCCCGAGTGGGGCGAGCGGATCCTCTCGCCGATCGACGAGCTGGCCGAGGTGCGGCCGATCGTCCGCCACTGCCACGAGCGCTGGGACGGCGCCGGCTACCCCGACGCGCTGGCGGGCGAGGAGATCCCGCTCGAGTCGCGGATCATCTTCGTCTGCGACGCCTTCCACGCGATGACGACCGAGCGGCCCTACCGGAAGGCGCTGCCGGTCGAGGAGGCGGTGCGGCGGCTGCGCGAGGGCGCCGGAACGCAGTTCGACCCCGACGTGGTCGAGATCTTCTTGCGCCTCATTCAGGCCAGCTGAGGACGCGCGCGGGCGAGGCGCGCGAAGAACCACCACGTGAGGATCGCGCCGCCGGCGTAGCCGACCGAGCTCGCAACCGCGGCCCCCGAGCCGCCCAGGGGCGGCACCAGGACGATCGCGGCGGCGGCGGTCAGGGCCATCCCGGCGAGCGCGACGACCAGGCTGAGCCCCGGCCGACCGCGGCGCACGGAGAGGTAGACGACGAGGATGCTGACCGGCGCGTAGAGGATCACGCCCGGCAAGAGGAGGGCGAGCGAGGTCGCCGCCTTCTCGTAGTCGTCGCCGAAGACGAGCGGGATCACGAACGGCGCCGCGGCGGCGATCGGCACGGAGATCGCCGCGGTGAGGAGCAGGCCCTTCACGGCCGTGCGGCCGACGAGGCGGGCGGCGTCGCGGTCGTCTCCGCGCAGGGCGGGCGCGGTGATCGAGGTCGCGAGGGCCCCGGCGACGAGCCAGATCGACTCCACCGACTGCATCGCGATCGAGTAGACGCCGACGTCCGAGCGGCCCTGGTAGTGGTCGAGGATGAAGAGCTCGGTGCGGTAGCTGAAGAGGTTCACGACCTGGACGGCGCCCATGACGATCGCGAGGCGGGCGATCGCGATCGTCAGCGGGTCGTCGAGCCGGGGCACGTCCGGCGGGAGCCAGAGCGGCCGGGTCGCGACCAGCGCGACGAGCGCGGTGACCGCGTTCCCGGCGACCCAGGCCGCGAGGGCCGCGGCGACGCCGCCGTCGAGCGCGACGACGAGGATCAGCATGCCGGCGAGGGTGAGGACGGTCGGCAGGAGCTGGAGCACGTTCCAGAGGCGGATGCGGCCGAGGCCGAGGAGCACGCCGGAGACCGTCTGCCAGATCACGTTCGGGACGAGCGCGAGGCCGGCCAGGGCGGCGAGCCGGAAGCCGAGGCCCGCGGTGAGGCCGCCCCAGACGGCGATCGCGGCGGTGCCGACCGCGCCCGCGACGAGCGCGATCCCGAAGGCGCGCAGGACGAGGCCGCGCAAGTCGGGCGTCTCCTGGCGCCGGTTCGTGACGGCCACGCCGAGCTGGCCGAGCAGGCGCGAGAAGATCGTCACCGTCAGCACGGCGAGGACGAAGGCGCCGCGGCCGTCGGGATGGAGGAAGCGGCTCTGGACGACGACGAGCACGAGCGCGAGCGGCGTCGAGAGGCCGCGGAAGACGAGCGTCTCGACCGCGTTCGCGCCTGCCGTGCGCGCCGTCGCGACCTCGCGCGCCCGGACGAGGTTCGGGGTGACGGGCGGAGCGATGTCCGTCGCGGGCGCGGCCCGAACCGCCGAGGCCGCCTGTGGATGCGTGCCGGCCCGCGGCGCCCCCACCGCTCCCTTCCGGCCGTGGCCGTCCGCGCCACGGCCGGGGTCAGACCCCGGCCGTGGCCCCGCGGGACGGGTCTCCTGTTCAGTCATCCGGTCGCGCTGGCTCCACGACGGCCCTCGCCGACGCTATAGGCCGATCGGGACGTGGCCGGCGCGGCCGGGTAGGGGTCTGACCCCGGACACGGCCGCCGCGGACGCTGAGGTGAGCCGGAAGCTGGACGCGGCATCCACGGCTAGACGTGGCCGGAACCGACTCGGCTCGCGAGGCTGCCCGCGGTCTCGCCGCCGTCGATCGGGATCACGGCGCCGGTCAGGTAGGACGCCTCGTCGGAGGCCAGGAACGCGAAGAGCGCCGCCACCTCCTCCGGCCGCGCGTGCCGGCCGAGCGGGATCCGCTCGTCGACCGCGCGCAGCATCTCGGGCGTGTACTCGGCTTCCTGCATCGGCGTGAGCACGTAGCCCGGGCACACGCAGTTCACGCGCACCGCCGGCGCGAGCTCGAGCGCCAGCGTCCGCGTCAGCGCCACCACCCCCGCCTTCGACGCGTTGTAGTCCGCGTACAGCGGGTGCCCCACGAGCGCGTTCGTCGACGCCGTCATGAGGATCACGCCGCTGTCTCCGCCCACCATCCGGCGCGCGGCCTCCTGCACGCAGGCGAATACCCCGTCGAGGTTCACGGCCAGAACGCGCCGCCAGTCCTCCGGACGAGCGTCGACGAAGCGATGCCGCCGGCTGATCCCGGCGTTCGCGACGAGCACGTCGAGCCCGCCCAACAGCCGGTCGACCTCGGCGAACGCCTCCGCGACGGCCGCCGGATCCGCCACGTCGGCCACGAGCGCCCCCGCGAGTCCGTCCACAGCGTCGTCGAGCGCGATCGACACGACCCGCGCGCCCTCCTCCCCGAACCGCCGCGCCGTCGCCGCGCCAATCCCGCTCGTCCCGCCCGTTACGACGACACGCCTGCCCTCGAGCCTCCCCACGTCCCGATCCTACGGCGACACTGTCGGGCGCGGCGTTCTAGACCTGGAGACCGCCGTCTGCCATCGTGCAGGGATACGATTCTGCGGAACCAAGGGGGAGAGAAAATTGAGCTTTCTGAGGATCTTCGGCGTCCTCGTCGTGGCAGTCTTTCTGACCGGCGCGGCAGCCGCCTCGGGCGGACTGGCACGGGCGGCCGCGCCGGCCGCGACCCCGATCGACCTCGGCACGCTCGGCGGCACCTTCAGCGACGCGACCGCTCTGAACACCAGCGGCCAGGTGGTCGGCTTCAGCTTCACCGCCGGAGGCGAAGGGCACGCCTTCTCCTGGACCGAGGCAGGCGGAATGGTCGACCTCGGCACCTTCGGCGGCACCTTCAGCGCCGCCGGCGATGTGAACAATCGCGGCCAGGTGGTCGGCTTCAGCTCGAGCGCCTCCGGTTCGCTCCGCGCTTTCGTCTGGACGCAGGCGGGCGGCATGGTCGACGTCGGCACCCTCGGCGGCACCTACAGCGCCGCCCAGGCCGTCAACGAGCGCGGCCAGGTGGTGGGCGAGAGCTCGACCGCTGCCGGCGAGGTGCACGCCTTCTCGTGGACCGCGTCGGGCGGGATGGTCGACCTCGGGACCCTCGGCGGCACGCTCAGCAGCGCCAGGGCTGTCAGCCCCAGCGGCCAGGTGGTCGGCGAGAGCAGGACGGCAGGTGACCTCGAGTCGCACGCCTTCTCGTGGACCCGATCGGGCGGGATGGTCGACCTCGGCACCCTCGGCGGCACCACGAGCTTCGCCGTCGACGTGAGCCCGAGCGGCCAGGTGGTCGGCGACAGCAGCACCTCCGGCTCCGGCTCTTTTCCGGACCGCGCCTTCTCCTGGACGCGCACAGGCGGGCTCGTCGACCTCGGCACCCTCGGCGGCGACTTCAGCCGCGCCGAGGCCGTGAACGCGCGCGGCCAGGTGGTCGGCACGAGCGCGACCGCCGCCGGCGCGGGCCACGCCTTCTTGTGGACCGAGAGGGGCGGGATGGTCGACCTCGGCACCCTCGGCGGCAGCGTGAGCGGCGCAGTCGACGTGAATGCGGGCGGCCAGGTCGTCGGCTCGAGCGACATCTCGAGCGGTCCGGTGGTGACCCATGCCTTCTCCTGGACGCAGGCGGGCGGGATGGTCGACCTGGGCGGCCTAGGCGGCACCTTCACGTTCGCCACTGCGGTGAACGCACGCGGCGACGTCATCGGCGACAGCAACACCGTAGGCGACGCGGAGCTCCACGCGACGCTCTGGCACACCTAGACAGAGGGGGAGAGAGTTGGGCTCGATTCGAATCTTCAGCGCAGTCGTCGTAGTGGCACTTCTGACCTGCGGGGTGGGCGCCTCGACCGGACTGGCAAGCGCAAGCAGCAGCTCGAGCGCGACCGCGGTCGACCTCGGCGTGCTCGGCGGCACGTTCAGCGTCGCCAGCGCCGTCAGCCCGAGCGGCCAGGTGGTCGGCCAGAGCACGACCGCCTCGGGTCAGATCCACCCGTTTTCCTGGACGCAGGCCGGCGGGATGGTCGACCTCGGAACCCTCGGCGGCTCGTTCGCCTACGCCACCGACGTAAGCCCCAGCGGGCAGGTGGTCGGCAACAGCCTCCTCGCCGGCTTCGACAACCACGCGTTCTCCTGGACCCAGTCGGGCGGGCTGGTCGACCTCGGCACCCTCGGCGGCTCCTCGAGCTACGCCCAAGCCGTAAACGCGAGCGGCCAGGTGGTCGGCACGAGCACGACCGCCGCCGAGGAGCTCCACGCCTTCTCCTGGACCCAGGCGGGCGGGATGGTCGACCTCGGCACTCTCGGCGGCTCCTCGAGCTTCGCCCAGGCCGTAAACGCAAGCGGCCAGGTGGTCGGCTACAGCTCGATCGCCGGGGATTCCGCGTCACACGCCTTCTCCTGGACCCCGTCGCGCGGCATGGTCGACCTCGGCACGCTCGGCGGCACCGAAAGCCAGGCGGTCGACGTGAGCCCGATCGGACAGGTGGTCGGCAACAGCTCGACAGACCCGAGCGACCCGTTCGTCCCCACGCACGCCTTCTCGTGGACGCCGAAGGGCGGAATGGTCGACCTCGGCACCCTCGGCGGCGACACGAGCCTCGCCCAACGCGTGAACGGAAGCGGCCAGGTGGTCGGCTCGAGCAACCTCACGCCCGACGGCGCGTCACACGCCTTTTCGTGGACCCAGGCGGGCGGGATGGTCGACCTCGGCGCCCTCGGCGGCGACTACAGCACCGCCTGGGACGTGAACGCACGTGGCAAGGTGGTGGGCTCCGCCAGCCTTCCCGACGGTTCCACGACCCATGCCTTCTCCTGGACGCAGGCGGGCGGGATGGTCGACCTCGGCACTCTCGGCGGCGCTCAAAGCGAGGCCTTCGCCGTCAACGGAACCGGCGACGCCGTCGGCTCTAGCGACACGGCCGCCGGTGAGGTTCACGCGACGCTCTGGCACACGTAGCTCGTTACGACTGAGTCAGCTCTGCCGCCGCTTCGTCGAAGGCGGCAGTGTGCGCATCGACGTCCGCGGCGACCGTCGCGGGCGACATCAACGCCATGTTGTGGAACGGCGTCAGCAGGATGCCCCGGTTGAGCGCGCAGAGGTGCATGAAGCGGTCGAGCTGCGGATCGCCGCCCGCGGCGGCCTCGGCGCCGGTGCGGGCGCGCTCGCGGCGGAACAGGTACTCGACGCGGCAGCCGAGACGCACCACGTGCCACGGCAGGTCGTAGCGCTCGATCACACGCGCCACGCCCGCTTCGAAGCGCTCGCCCAGCGCGATCATCCGCTCGAACGCCTCCTCCGTCAGCACCTCGCCGAGCGTCGCCCGCATCGCGGCCAGCGAGAGCACGTTCGCGGCCAGCGTGCCGCCGATCCCGCCCACGTCCGCCTGCTCCTCGGGTAGCCGCTCCTGTAACCCGCGCGCGACCTCCTCGCTGAACCCGTACGCGGCCGCCGGGATGCCGCTCGCGATCGGCTTCCCGATCGTGAGCATGTCCGGCTCCAGGCCGTACGCGGCCGTGTAGCCGCCCGGGCCGGCGCAGATCGTGTGCGTCTCGTCGATGATCAGCAGCGTCCCGGCGCGGCGCGTGGCCGAACGCAGCGCGTCGTGGAAGCCCGGCTCCGGCAGGACGATGCCGATGTTCGTCAGCGCCGGCTCCGCCAGCACGCACGCGACGTCCGCGTGGGACAGCTCGCGCTCCAGCGCCTCGACGTCGTTGAACTCGACCATCCGCGTCGTCTCGGCCGGCGCCACAGGCGGGCCGACGCTCCCCTCCCGCGGCCGCACCTCGCCGTCCACGAGCGTCGCGACCGTCTCGTCGACCGTCCCGTGGTAGCACCAGTTGAAGACGAGGATCTTCGGCCGGCCCGTCACCGCGCGCGCGATCCGCACCGCGAAGCGGTTCGCATCCGTCGCCGTCAGTGCGAACTGCCAGAACGGAAGGCCGAACCGCCGCGCGAGCTCCTCGCCGACCCAGAGCGCGTCCTCGCTCGGGAGCATCAGCGTGATCCCGCGCGCCGCCTGCTCGGCCACGGCACGCACCGCCGGCTCCGGCGAGTGGCCGGTCATCGCGCCGGTGTCGCCGAGGCAGAAGTCGACGTACTCGTGCCCGTCGACGTCGACGAAGCGCGCGCCGTGCGCCTCGCGCGCGAAGACCGGGAAGCCGCCCGCCCAGCGCACCATCCAGTGCATCGGCACGCCACCGAGCAGCGAGGTCTTCGCTCGCTCCGTCAGCTCGAGCGAGCGCGGGTGCTCGCGGCGGAACCGCTCGCGCTCCCGCTCCATCAGTTCGCCCAGGCGCGGCATGGTCACAGCACGGCGATCCTCGCACGGCGCGTGCCTTGACTTCGGTCTCGGTGTCTCGTTGTATCCGCGTCGAGAATGGCCTCCGCCGAAGAGAGCCTGCGAGCGGACGCCGCGCTTCCGCTCATACGAGCCCAGGAGCTGCGGAAGAGCTTCGGCGACAACCTCGTCCTGGACGGCATCGACCTCGACGTCGGCGTGGGCGAGGTGCTCGTCGTCATCGGCCCGAGTGGGAGCGGCAAGAGCACGCTGCTCCGCTGCCTGAACCTGCTCGAGCCGCTCGACTCCGGCCGCATCTTCCTGGAGGGCGTGGAGATCACGCGCAAGGGCGTCGACGTCTCGGCGGTGCGGACGCGGATCGGGATCGTCTTCCAGCAGTTCAACCTCTTCCCGCACCTGAAGGTGATCGACAACCTGACGATCGCGGTCCGCCGCGTCCGCAAGATGCCGCGCGCCCGGGCCGAGAAGCATGCGCTCGAGCTGCTCGCGCGCGTGGGCCTCGAGGAGAAGGCGCGCCAGCATCCGCATCAGCTCTCGGGCGGCCAGCAGCAGCGGGTGGCGATCGCGCGTGCGCTGATGATGGAGCCCCACGTGATGCTCTTCGACGAGGTGACCTCGGCGCTCGATCCGGAGCTCATCGGGGAGGTGCTCGTCGTCATGCGCGACCTCGCGCGCTCGGGCATGACGATGCTCGTCGTCACCCACGAGATGCAGTTCGCCCGCGACGTCGGCGACCGGCTGGTGTTCATGGACCACGGGCGGATCGTCGAGGAGGGCCACCCGGCCGACGTGCTCGATCACCCGAGGGAGGAGCGGACGCAGCGCTTCCTGCGCCGGACGCTGCAGCTCGAGCACTCGCTCGAAGAGTTGACCATCGACGAAGGAGGAGGAACGGGATGAGAAAGCTGATCATCGCCGTCGCGTTGGCAGCGGCTGTAGGGGCGGCGTTGGCGGCGCTCGGGGCGGCGGCGACCGCAGGCAGGGACGGGGCTTCGGCGCCGAGTGCGCAGGTCAAGAAGAAAAGGAAGCTGCCGGCGCTTCCGGCTGCGGTGAAGCAGCGGAAGCGCTGGGTCATCGGTGTCAAGTGCGACGCGCCGCCCTTCGGCTACATCAACGTGAAGGGTCAGAACGCCGGCTTCGACGTCGAGATCGCCCGCTGGTTCTCGCGCTTCGCGTTCGGCAGGTCGAACCGGGTCGGGTTCGTCTGCGTGACGACGCCGGTGCGCGAGCCCGCGCTGACGAACAACCGCGTCGACCTCGTGATCGCGACGTTCACGTACACGGCCGATCGCGACACACGGATCGACTTCTCACGGGCCTACTACAAGGCGACGGGCCGTCTGCTCGTCCGCAACGACTCGCCGATCCACTCGCTCGCCGACCTGAAGGGGAGGAAAGTGGCGACGACGAGCGGCTCGATCTACGACAGGTGGGTCAAGCGCTGCTTCGCGGACACGAGTCTCATCGTGACCGACAGCTTCGCGAACGCACAGCTCGCGTTCCGGGATGGGCGCGCCGACACCCTGATGTGGGACGACACGGTGCTGCTCGGGATCGCGACCACGGATCGGAACCTCAAGCTCACCAACGACACGTTCCTCGCCCTCCCGTACGGAATCGGGATCAAGCAGGGGAACGTCGCGATGAAGCGCTGGGTCGACTCCCGACTCGAGCTGATGCGCAAGCGCGACCTCTTCTACGGGATCCTGAAGGAGAACGTCCCGCGGCGGCTCCTGGCCGGATTCGCGAAGAACATCCTGCGGCCGAAGGTCACCTTCGCCTATCCGAAGGGCTCACCCGAGACCGTGTGCCCGTAGGAGAAAACCGGGGAGCGGCCCGGCAGGCGGCCGCTCCCCGAAGCTGACCAGTGATCGTCGCGGTCGCCTTCGACTGGTCGTACGTCAGCGACAACGCGGGCGAGCTCGCGCACGGGCTCGGCCAGACGCTCGAGCTGTCGGCGATCGCGATCGCCGGCTCCTTCGTCGTCGGAGCCGTTCTCGGCGCCGCGCGGGCCCACCGTCTACCCGTCGTCTCGCAGCTCGCCGCGGCCTACGTCGAGGTGATCCGCAACACGCCGATCCTCGTCCAGATCTTCTTCCTCTACTTCGGCCTCCCCGAGGTCGGAGTCACGCTCAGGCCCTTCTCCGTCGCGGTGCTCGCGGTCCTGATCTGGGGCGGAGCATTCAACACCGAGAACTTCCGCGCAGGCTTCGAAGCCGTCCCGAAGCGCTACCGCGAGGCGGGGCTCGCGCTCGGCTTCGGCCGCCTCGCGACGTTCTTGAACGTGACCCTCCCGATCGGCGGGCGAATCGCGTTGCCCTCCTCGATCAACACGTACATCTCGGTGCTGAAGAACACTGCCCTCCTCTACAGCATCGGCTACGCCGAGCTGACGACCACCGCGCTGAACATCCAGGCGCTGACGCTCCAGACGTTCGAGACCTTCGCCCTTCTGGCCGTCGTGTACCTGACGATCGTCTGGACGCTGTCGGGCCTGATCCGTTTGCTCGAGTCGCGACTGGCGCTTCCGGAGAGTCGCTAGTGCTCGCGTTGCTTCCCGACTGGGCACACCCGGTGGCCGAGTACATGGCGAAGGAAGGGCTGAAGGGCACCGCCCGGGTGGCCGCCTTCTCCCTGCTCGCCAGCGTGCTCGTCGGCATCCCGCTCGGCACCTTGCTCACGATCCGCTTCCTCCCGACTCGTGCGCTGATCCGGCTCTACATCGAGGTCTGGCGCGGGCTTCCGATCATCGTGACGATCCTGGCCATCTTCTTCGTCCTGCCGAAGATCTGGGGCGGCTTCGAGTTCGACGCGTTCACGAGCGCCGCGATCGGGCTCTCGCTGTGGGGGAGCGCGCAGGTCGCCGAAGCCACCCGCGGCGCCGTCCAGTCGATCCCGCGGGAGCAGCACGAGGCCGCGGCCGCGCTCGGCTTCGGCTGGGTCGGCCGCCACGTCTTCCTGATCCTCCCCCAGGCGCTCCGCCGCCTGCTGCCCCCGCTCGTCAGCCTGCTCGTGAACATCATCCAGAACACGACGATCGCCGCGGTCATCGGCGCGAACGAGCTGCTCGAATCGGGGAAGCGATCGAACGAGCGGCTCATCGCGGCGCCGCCGATCGGGCTCGGCGAGAACCACGCGTTCGAGATCTTCGGAGCCGTGGCGGTCGTCTTCTTCGTGATCTCCTTCCCGCTTACGCGGCTCGCGGCGTACCTCGAGTCGCGACTGCAGCGCGAGGGGGTCTAGAAGGCGTCGAGCGTCGGGAACGCCGAGTCGGCGTCGAGGCAGCTCTGGAGGTAGAGCGCCGTGCCGAGGTCGCCGGTAAAGAGCGTATGGCGACCGCGGCCGTACTGGCTTCGGGCTCGCTCGACCTGCTCCAGCGCGTGCATCGCGAAGCGGCGGGCCCGTTCGAGCCAGCGCTCGTCGCCCATCCGGTCGAGGAGCTTCAGGAAGGCGTAGCCGTTGCCGCCGGTGCCGTGGCAGAGGCCGGCGCCCTTCACGAGCGGGCCGGCGCGCCACGTCAGCTCGCCGCCCGCCTCGAGCAGCGCCGTCAGCTCGTCGTCGCCGGGTGCGAGCGAGGCGAGCGAGGCGACGATCCCGGGCGCGCCGTGGCACCACTGCACGCGGAGCTTCGCCGGCTGGCCGGCCTCCTCGAGCGACGGCGGCCACTGGACGAGGCCGTCGTCCCGGAGTGCGTGGCGCGAGATCGCCTCGACGGCGCGGCGCTCCAGCTCCCGCCGCCGCTCGGGCTCGAGGAGATCGCCGCGGGCGAGGACGAGGACGTTCCCGGCGAGGCCGTGCGCCGGACCGAGGACGTGGCGCCTCCGCTCGTCGAACTGCTGTGTCCAGACCTCGCCGCGCCACTCGTCCCAGAGCCAGTCGGCCGAGGCGCGCCACGCGTCGCGCCACTCCGCGTCGCCGGTCCGCTCCCACAGCACCTGCGCGGACAGCATCGTCCCGGACGAGCCCCACAGGAGCTCCCGCGTCCGGTTCTGCTCGTTGCTTCGCACCACCTCGAGCAGCCGCCGCTCCAGCTCGGGTGTCGGGGCGAAGCCGTGCGCCACGAGCAGCACTCCCGCATCGCCCAGCATGAGCGACGGGATGCGACCGCCGTACTCCTCCTCGAAGTCGGGCTGCACCGCATAGCGCTCCGGGAGCGCCGCCGCGACCGCCGCCCAGTCGCGCGAGAGCTCGACCGTGCCGAGCCGCGCGAGGCGGTCGAGCGCCCAGACCATGCCGGCGGCGCCGAGGTACAGCGTCGTGAAGCGCGCCGACTCCGATTCCTCGTCGAGCGGATGCGGCGTCCAGAGGCGGTCCGGGTCGAACGCGATCTCCGCGTCGGCCGCGATCACCGCCACCGCCTCCCGGACGGCTCCCTCGTCCCACGGGCGCTCCGTGAGCGGCTCGTGAGCCTCGGGATTGAAGAGCGTCCTGCTGACGGAGCTGTTAGCGGAGGTCGCCGGTGAGCGTGCCGGAATCGGTGATGGTTATGACGATTTGGAAGTCGTCGGTGAACTCGACTCTTCGCTCTGAGTGGTACGAGAGGGTGAGGAGGCTACCGTCGGCATGGGCATAGCCGCGCGTGCCGTCGGTGACGAGGAGCGTGAGCGAAAACGTTCTCGACTGGAAGCGCGGATGGAAGTCCTCGAGTCCGACGAAGCTTCCGGGCTGGACGACTCCGGTGAAGCTGCCCCGGTGACCGGAGAAGGTGATCGCACCGGTGACAGGTTGGCAGCCCGAGACGGCAAAGGCGCAGTCCGGGGAGAAGTACGTGGGGCCGCCGGTCAGCGTGCCCTCATAGGTTCCCTTGCCGAGACTGCCGGCGAAGGTGCCGTGGATGACGGTAACGGTGACAGGGTCGGTGAACTGGCCCGGCCACTCCGACGTTCCGGTCAGCGTGGTGGTGCCGGTCGCAGCGACGGCGAACGCCGAGCTCGCGAACGCGATCAGCGCGATGCCGAGTAGAACCGCAAGACGCCTCATGACTCTCCCCCAATCCGCGAAGGCGTAGGTCTCGCGCGCCATCTTAGCCGGAGTGCGATTGATCCGACGGGCTTAAGCTCATTTCGGAATGAAGACGCGCTGTCCGGGTGTGCTGGGCGACTGCGAGACAAGGACGCAGGAAGCGTTCGTAGCCGGAGGCTACAAGCGCGACCGAGGACGCAGGATCGCACTGCCCAGCGCGGCCGGGCAGCCCGTGCTTCATTTCGAAAGGAGGTCTAAGGCGCCGAGCGGACTCGAACCGCTGTACGAGGCTTTGCAGGCCTCTGCCTAACCTCTCGGCCACGGCGCCGCGCGCCGCATCGTAGCCCCAGCCTAGTGCCGCGGACGCCCTTCGTCGTAACTCTTGACGTAGCCGGGCGGGTAGCCGCCCACCGAGCCGGAGGGGTCGCCGTGCTGGCTCGCCGCGGCGGCCCTCGCGTCGGAGTTCTCGACCGGCTGCCTCTCCTCGGTCGCATGCTCCGCCCGACCGAGCGATCCGATTCGCAGCCATTGCCGGAGACGGCGAAGCACGGTCGCAGTATGCACCCGAGCCGTCCGGGCGTGCACGTAGCCTCGACGGCCGTGCGCCGGATCGAAGGGCCCGCGGCGATCGGCTTCGCGGTCGCGTTCGTCGCCGGGCTCGTCCTGGCGAACGTGCCCGACCAGGGCGAGACACGGCGACAGGCGATCGACTTCTACAACTCGGCCGGCGAGAAGTCGCGCGTCCTCCTCGCCGTGTACGTCATGGCGATCGCGGCGCTCTGCTTCCTCGCGTTCGTGGCCGCCGTCGCGCAGCGGCTCCACGACGTCGCGCGCGTCGCAGCGATCGCCGCCGGCGGGGCCTTCGTCGCCCTCTACCTCGCCGCCGCGGCCGCGTTCGTCGCGCCCACGCTCACGCTGTCGCTCGATTCGAGCGGGACGGACACGGTCGACGAGGCGTTCGCCGACTTCGCCCGCGGCGCCTCGACGCTCGGCGACGCGCTGCTGCTTGTCTGCGCGCCGTTCGCGGCGGCAGGCCTCCTGGCCACGCTCGCCCGGTCCGGCGGGTTGCCGCGGTGGCTCGGCTGGAGCGGCTTCGTCGTGGCCGCGGCCTGCCTGTTCGGCTTCACGTTCGTCCCGCTGCTCGTCTTCGCGGCCTGGATGCTCGCCCTCGGAGCCACGCTCGCCGCATCGCAGGACGAATAGACTTCCCCAACGTGCCGGACCGAGTCGCGGCGGTCGAGGACAAGCGGGCGCTGATCCGCGGCGCCGCCGTGCGCGCGTTCGCGAAGAAGGGCTACCACGCGTGCCGCGTCAGCGACATCGCCGAGGAGGCCGGCGTCGCGTACGGGCTCGTCTACCACTACTTCGGGTCGAAAGAGGCCGTGCTCGAGACGGTCTTCCGCGAGACCTGGCAGCTGATGCTGAACGCGATCCAGGCGGTCGAGGAGCTCGGCGAGCCGGCCCCGGAGCAGATCCGCAAGGTGGCGGCGATCGTCCTCCGCACCTGGCGTGACGACCCCGACCTCGTGCGCGTGCTCGTGCGCGAGGTCACGCGGTCGCCGCAGCTCCAGAACGAGATCGGCGAGATCGTGCTCGCCTTCCAGGCGCTCGAGCGGATCATCGAGCGCGGCAAGGCCGAGGGCAGCTTCCGCGCCGACCTCGACTCCCGGCTCGCGGCGACGATGGTCTACGGCGCCCTCGAGGAGATCCTCACGGGCTGGGTCATGGGCCAGCTGCCCGACTCGGACGAAGACGTCAAGGCCGCCGAGCGGGCCGTCGCGGCGACCTTCGCGCACGGCCTAGGGTCCGTCCCCGGCTGATCCCGTCCGGTCGACCGGTCGGTTCAGACGGGTGCGCGGACAAGCCGCACACCCTGGATGCGGCGCCGCCGAGTCGGCGCCTTAGCTGAGCGAACCTACTTCGGTTTCGCCCGAAACCTGCTTTTTCATGCGTTGATTGACAAATCAATCGAAATTCCTACTGGAATCCTAGATAAGGAATTTTCGTGTTTCGGGACTTGCATCTGAGGAAATAGGCGCTACTATCGCGTCCCTCTGAATTCACGAACCTCTCTCGCCCGAAGGAGTTCCATGCTGCGACGTACGCTCGTCTGCCTGGCAGTGGTCGCGCTCGCCCTGGCCGCTGCCGTGGTCGGCTTCTCCCGCTCCTCCCACCACACCGCCCTCGGGAAGCGCATCCTCGAGGCCTCCTCCTGTCCCGCCGGCTCCACGAACGAGCGGGACGCCGACGCCAAGGGCGGCTGCCTGCCGCTGAACAAGCCCGAGAGCCCGATCGAATCGGTGCTCATGGCGGGCGAGCGGACGGCGCGCCAGACCATGCCGTTCGACACCGTCGCGCCGGGCGCGGCCGCCAACGCACTCGCGCAGCGGAGCAAGAAGCCGAAGACCGGCAATGCCTGGCAGCCGATCGGCCAGACGCCGCTCCACGCCGACTCCCCCGACTACGCGGGGAGCGACCCGGTCCTGACCGCCGGCCCGAGCCTGCTCGGCTGGAAGACCCTGTCCGGGCGGATCACCGCCTTCGCGAGCGATCCGGCCAACCCGAGCCGCGTCTTCGCTGCCCCCGCGACCGGCGGGCTCTGGGAGTCGACCTCCGGTGGCTCGGGCTGGCGTCAGGTCGGCGACGGCCTGCCGTCGCAGTCGATGGGCGGCGTCGCCTATTCGACGGCGAACGGCGGCACGATCATCGTCGGCACGGGCGACAACGCGGTCGGCGGCGTCGTCACGCCCTCCGGCCTCGGCGTCTACACGAGCCGCAACGACGGGCGCAGCTGGACGAAGGCGACCGGCGTCCCGGACGAGCTGACGACCTACAAGGTCGCCGTCGATCCCACGAACGCGAACGTCAGCTACGTCGCGACGAGCAAGGGCCTCTACCGCTCGACCGACGACGGCGTGAGCTACGTGAACGTCAACCTCCCCACCGGCTCGTGCGCCGGTGACACGACCACCGTCTCCTGCGGGTTCGCGAACCACGTCACCGACGTCGCCGTCCAGCAGGGCACGGGCGCAGTGATCGCCGCGGTCGGCTGGGCATACGGCCAGCGCAAGACGGCGGCCGGCTTCGTGATGGCTCCCCAGAACGGCATCTACGTCTCCCCGACGGGCGCCCCCGGGTCGTTCTCGTTCCAGGACCCGGGGGCGTCAGCCCCGACGAAGAACGGCTTCGCCCCCACGCCGATCGTCGGCCGCACGACGCTCGCAATCGCGAACGGCCCGAACCAGGACCACAACGTCGTCTACGCGCTCGTCCAGGACGCGACCAAGCTCGCGAACTGCTTCACGACGATCGACATCCCGATCTGCACCGGAACCGGCAACGAGGTGCTCGCGCAGGCGACCTACCTCGACGGCGCCTACGTCTCGAAGGACTTCGGCAAGACGTGGACGAAGATCATGACCCCCGAGCAGCTCCGGGCACCGGGCACCGGGAGCGCGCTCGAGATCGGGATCCTCGGCTACGGGCCCGGAATCCAGTCCTGGTACAACAACTGGATCCAGGTCGACCCGACGGCGACCGACGCGCTGACGCACGCGCCGACGCGGATCGTCTTCGGGCTCGAGGAGATCTGGGAGAACGCCCTTCAGGCGCCGGTGATCGCGCCGACGTCGTGGAAGGTGATCGGCCGCTACTGGAACGCGTGCCTGCAGGTCGTGGCCGGCACGAACTGCGCCGGCGGCCATCCGATCCCGGGGACAACCACGCATCCCGACCAGCACGCGGGCATGTTCGTTCCGGACGCGACCGGTGTGACCCTCTACGCCGGGAACGACGGCGGCGCCTACAAGCAGCACGTCTCGACCGGCCAGGACTTCTCGAACGACAACTGGGGCGCCGGGATCAACGACGGGCTGAACACGCTTCAGCCGTACGCCGCAGCGGCGGCGAAGGACGGCACGGTCGTCGCCGGGCTCCAGGACAACGGGGAGATGAAGATCTCGCCGTCGGGCCGCGAGGACATGATTTTCGGCGGCGACGGGTTCTTCACGGGAATCGACCCGAACAACTCGAAGCGGATCGTCGAGGAGTACACGACCGGTATCGCCAGCGGCACGACCGACGGTGGCAAGACCTGGACGAGCGTCGACCCGCAGCTCACCTCGGCGCTCTTCTCGACGCCGTTCCAGATCGACCCGACGAACGCCGACCACATGCTGACCGGCGGCCGGGACATCCAGGAGACGCCGTTCCCGTACGAGATGCACTGCTACCCCGATCCGACGGTGAAGCCGTGCGCCTTCTACGACAACTGGACGGCCGTGTACGACCTCGGCACGGCCGCGCACCCGGGTGACGCGAGCGCATCGCAGACGTCCACCGACCGCAACAACCAGACCTCGGCGGACGACCTGCGCGGCGACTTCGCGTACGTCGGCTACTGCGGCCCGTGCTCGGTGTTCTCGTACGGCAAGTTCTTCAGCGGGATCGCGACGAACGTCGGCGGCTCCGCATCGCCCAAGTTCCTCCAGCCCGACGGCTGGCACATCGCGGCCGCGAACGGGCTGCCGGAGCGCTACATCACCTCCGTCCGCATCGACCCGACCGACGCGACGGGGAAGACCGTGTACGTCACCCTCGGCGGCTACTCGTCGCACTGGATCCCGCCGGGCGCGGTCGGCGAGGACACGAGCCAGGTCGGGACCGGCCACGTCTTTGTCTCGCACGACGCGGGCGAGCACTTCACGGACGTGTCCGGCGACCTGCCCGACGCGCCCGCCGACTGGGTGCTCGTGCACGCGGGCAAGCTCGTCGTGGCGACGGACGTCGGCGTCTTCATCTCCACCGACCTGACCGGCGGCGCGTACAGCGTCCTCGGGAACCTGCCCGCAATGCCGGTCGTGCACCTCTCCGAGGACCCGGCCAACCCGAACCGGATCATCGCCGCGACCTACGCGCGCGGCATCTGGGCGTACACGTTCAAGTAAGCGGCTCGTCCGCTCAGGATCCTCTCGGCGAGAGAGGAGCGAAGGGCTCGACTGCGGCCGAGCCCTTCGACTAATGCGCGGGGGAACCCCTGGTTCCCCCGCGAGCCCCCTCCTTCAGAGCGGAGGCGCACCGCAACGGTTTCAGGAGCCGCCCCAGGCTTTCGCGCTTCCAGCGGTTCTTTGTCTGTGAGCCTCCCGGCGGGCAAAGCCCGCCTCCGGCGGCAATTCGTTCTGCCGCAAGAGCGTTCTCGGAGAGCGCCACGAGCCGCCGCCGAAGCCGGGTTCATCCCGGCGGGAGGCCCGCAAACAAAGAACCGCCGGAAGCTCGAACGCCTCCGGCGGCTCCGGTACCGCTAGCACCGCGACCCCGCTTGCAAGGAGGGGGCTCACGGGGGAACCAGGGGTTCCCCCGTGCTACAACGCGGCGTGCGACTCGGGATCATCGGCTGCGGCTACGTCACGTTCGACCGGCACCTGCCGGCGCTCCGGCACGTACCGGAGATCGAGGTCGTTGCGCTCGCGGACGCCGTCGCGGAGCGGGCGGCGGAGGCGGCTCGTCGGTGGCCCGAAGCCCGTGCGGTCGACGTCGACGCGCTGCTCGGCGACGGCTTGGTGGACGCGGTCGCGGTCTGCACGCCGCCGGCCACGCATGCCGAGCTTGCGCTCGCCGCGCTCGATGCCGGCAAGCACCTCTTCCTGGAGAAGCCGCTCGCCCCGTCGCTCGAGGAGGCCGACCGGATCGTCGCGCGCGCTGCGCGGTCGTCGCGCCAGGTGCTCGTGGGTCTCAACTTCCGCCGCCACCGGCTCGTCGAGCGGGCGCGCGAGCTCGTGCGGGAGGGCCGGCTCGGCCGCATCCAGGCCGTCCGCAGCGCCTTCACGAACCCGGTGCTCGACGAGGAGATCGCCTGGAAGACGAAGCGGCCGCTCGCCGGCGGCGCGCTCCTCGACCGCGCCGTCCACCACTTCGACCTGTGGCGCTTCGTCCTCGGGGAGGAGATCGCCGAGGTCTTCGCGCTGACGCGCTCGGAGCGGGGCGACGACCAAAGCACGCTCGTCACGGCGCGGACGACGGAAGGGACGCCGCTCACGACGCTCGCGCTCGACGACAGCGTCGTCACGCACGACCTGACGGTCTACGGCTCCGAGGCGGCCGTCGTCGCCGACCTCTGCCGGTTCGACGGCTTCGACGTCGCTCCGCGGACGGAGCTGCCCGGCTCGCCGGCGGCGCGGCTGCGGCGCACTCGCGACGCCGTCCGGCGGCCGGGCGAGTCGCTCCGCGCCGTCCGCGGCGGCGGTGACTTCCGTCGCTCGTACGTGGAGCAGTGGCGGCACTTCGCGCGCGCGGTGCGCGGTGAGGTCGAGGCCTCCCCCACGCTCGCCGACGGCCGCGCGGCGCTCGAGGTCGCACTGGCCGCCGCGCGCTCGGCCGACTCCGGCTCCTCGGTCAAGCTGTGATGACGATCGAGCTCAGCGTGATTCTCGCGACCGACCGGCTCGAGACGATTCGCGGCGTGCTCGAGCGCTTGAGCGAGCAGACCGCGCGCGAGCGGCTGGAGCTCGTCCTCGTCACGCCGTCCGCGTTCGAGGTCGGCGAGAACGGGTTCGGCGCCGTGCGCGTGATCGAGACCGACCGGGATCCCACCGACGTGGCCCGCCTGCGCGCCGACGGAGTCCACGCCGCCTCGGCTCCCGCCGTGCTTCTTGCCGAGACGCACTCCTTCCCCGCTCCCGACTCGCTCGAGCGGCTGATCGAGCGGCACCGCGAGCCGTGGGCCGCCGTCGGGCAGGCGATCTGCAACGGGAACCCGCAGACGATGCGGAGCTGGACGAACCTCTTCCTCGACTACGGGCCCTGGGCCGACCCGCACCCCGGCGGCGTCCTCCGCGAGCTGCCGACGCAAAACTCGTCGTTCAAGCGCGCGGAGCTCCTCGCCTGCGGCGAGCGGCTGCCCGAGCTTCTTCGCTACTCGGAGGCGATCAACGGCGTCCTGCGGGAGCGCGGCGGCCGGCTCTATCTCGAGCCGCGGGCGCGGACGTTCCACGTCAACGTCTCGCGCGCCACCTCGTGGCTCGTCGAGCGCTTGGCTGCCGGGCGGTCGTACGCAGCCTCGCGCGCGGCGGCGTGGCCGGCGTGGCGGCGCGCGGCGTACGCGATCGGCTCGCCGCTCATCCCGCTCGTCCGCGGGCGCCGCGTGCTTCGCGACATCCGGCGGACCGGCCGCTCGCCGGAGCTCCTGCCGCGCATCCTCCCCGCGCTTGCCGTCGGCCTCGCGCTGAGCGCGCTCGGTGAGCTCGCCGGGTATGCGCTCGGCGCCGGGCGGGCGCCGCAGGCGATCGGCGAGATGGAGCTCCGCCGCATGCCCCACGTCCGGCCCGGAGACGTGTGAGCGACGCTCCCTCGTGCTCGGTCGTCGTCCCGACCTACGAGCGGCCGGCCGCGCTCCGCGGCTGCCTCGAGAGCCTCGCCGCGCTCGAGTACCCGCGCGAGCGGTACGAGGTGATCGTCGTCGACGACGGCGGCCGCACACCGCTCGACCCGGTCCTCGCGCCGTTCCAGGAGCGGATGGGCGTCGAGCTCGTCGTGCAGCCGCGCGGCGGGCCGGCCGCGGCGCGGAATGCGGGCGTGGCGCGCGCCGGTGGCGAGCTGATCGCCTTCACCGACGACGACTGCCGCCCCCGCCGGGACTGGCTGCGCCGGCTGGCCGACCGCTTCCGGGTCGCACCGGAGGAGGCGACTGGCGGCCGCACCGTGAACGCGCTCGGGCGCAATCCGTTCTCGCGCGCGGCGCAGCTCGTGATCGACGTCGGCTACCGGCAGAACAACGAGGGGCCCGAGAGCCGGCGCTGGTTCACGACGAACAACCTCGCCGTCCCCGCGGCCGGATTCCGCGCGGTCGGCGGGTTCGACCCGAGCTTCCGCACCGCGGAGGACCGCGACTTCTGCTCTCGCTGGACGGCACACGGTCTGCGGATGTCGTACGAGCCACAGGCTGTCGTCGAGCACGCGCACGACCTGACCCTCGCGAGCTTCGCCCGCCTGCACTTCGACTACGGGCGCGGCTCGTTCCGCTACCACCGCAAGCAGCGGCGGCGCGGCCGTCCGGTCGCCGTCGAGCCGGCGTTCTACGTGACGTTGACCCGCGAGGCCCGCCGGGCCGGCCTGCTGCCGCCGCTCCTCGTCTGGCACGCGTCCCACACCGCCGGCTTCGCCTGGGAGTGGGCGCGGGCGCGGACGGTGCGATGACCCGGCCGCAGGCGGAGCGCGGGATCCTGCCCGCCGCGGGAGCTCTCCTCGGCCGGGCCGGCCGGGCCGGTGCGAGCCGCCTCACCACCGCGCTCGGCGGGGCCGAGCGGACGCGCGTGATCGTGCTCCTCGCCGCTGTGCTCGGCCTATCGAGCGCCGATGCCTCGACGGTGGGCGCCGCGGCGAGACCGCTTCGGGACGCGCTCCACATCTCGAACACCGACATCGGCCTGCTCGTGACGGTGACCTCGCTCGTCGGCGCGATCGCGAGCGTACCGTTCGGCGTCCTCGCCGACCGGGTTCGCCGCACGTGGTTGCTCGGCGCCGTGATCGTGCTCTGGGGCGCGGCGATGATCTGGAGCGCGACCGTCGGCGGCTTCGGCGAGCTCCTCCTCACGCGCGTCTTCCTCGGCTTCGTCACCGCGGCGGCCGGGCCGCTCGTCGCCTCGCTCGTCGGCGACTACTTCCCCGCTGCAGAACGCGGCCGGATCTACGGCTACATCCTGGCCGGCGAGCTGGTGGGCGCGGGCATCGGCTTCGCGGTCACCGGCGACATCGCGGCGCTCTCCTGGCGGGCGGCCTTCGTGATCCTCGCGCTGCCCGCGTTCGTGCTCGCGTGGCTCGTGTTCAAGCTCCCCGAGCCCGAGCGGGGCGGGCGGAGCGCTCTCGCGCACCCCTCCGCGCCGGTCGAGGAGGCGCCGGCCGACGAGCCGCGCGAGACCGACGCGCAGCGCCACGCGCGCGAGCGCGGAGTCGAGCCGGATCCCGAGCTCGTCCTAACCCGCGATCCCCGCCGAATGGGCTTGCTCGACGCGACGCGCTACATCCTCAGCATCAGGACGAACATCGTCCTCATCGTCTCGAGCGCGTGCGGCTACTACTTCCTCGCCGGCGTCCAGACCTTCGGGGTCGAGTTCGTCACGCGCCAGTACGGGATCGCGCAGGTCCTCGGCACGCTCGTTCTGCTCGTCGTCGGCGCGGGTGCGGTCGTCGGCGTGCTTGCAGGGGGCTCGATCGGCGACCGCCTCCTTCGTCGCGGCTACCTCAACGGGCGCATCCTCGTCAGCGCGATCTCGGCCACCGCGGCGGTCGCGCTGTTCGTGCCGGCGATCTTCACCCACAGCGCAGTCACCGCGTTGCCGTACATCACGTTGGCAGCCCTTGCGCTCTCGGCGCAGAACCCGCCTCTCGATGCGGCGCGGCTCGACATCATGGTGCCGCTCCTGTGGGGGCGGGCGGAGGGCGTGCGCACCTTCCTCCGAACGATGGCGCAGGCCCTCGCGCCGCTCCTCTTCGGCGCCGTCTCCGACTACGTCTTCGGCGGTGGGCGCTCGGGCCTGCAATGGACGTTCGCCGTCATGCTCGTGCCCCTCGCGGCGAGCGCGTGGCTCCTCTACAGAGCGCTCGGCACCTACCCGCGCGACGTCGCGACGGCGGCCGCCTCGCGGCCCCGCTGACGCCCAGGCCCGCTAAGCGTCGTGGCAGGTGCACGCTCCCGGCGCGCAGGTATGGCGCGGCTGGCGCGGTTTCTTTCGCATGGAGACCCCTTCCTCGTCGTGTCGTGTCCGCGCTCGATCTCCGAGCGCCGAAGGGATAAACCCTCGGCGTCGTAATCTCCTGCCATCGGACGCCAGATCGTGCTGCTGCGCGGGATCAACCTCGGGTCTCGCAACCGGATCGCGATGCCTGCGCTGCGCGAGGCATTCGCGGATGCCGGCTTCGAGAACGTGCAGACGTACCTCCAGAGCGGCAACGTCGTGCTCTCGAGCGGTGCAGCGGCGAAGACGGTCGGGCGGAAGTGCGAGGCGTTGATCGCCGACCGCTTCGGGCTCGAGATCGCGGTCGTCGTGCGGACGCGCGCCGAGCTCGCCGCGATCGTCCGGCGGAACCCGCTCGGCGACGTGGCGAAGGACCCCAAGCGCTACCAGGTGAGCTTCCTCGACCGCAAGCCGGCGGCGGAGGTCGTGCGCAAGCTGGAGGCGCTCGCGGCGGGAGGCGAGCGCCTCGTCGCCTCGGGACGCGAGCTCTATGCCTGGCACCCGAAAGGCGTGGCCCGCTCGAAGCTCTGGGCCGCGCTCGCCGGTCGGGGACTCGGCGTCACAGCGACGGCGCGGAACTGGACAACCGTGACGAAACTGCTCGAGCTGGCCGACGCCGAGTGAGCCGACAGTACGATGCGAGCGATGCCGACGACTCGCCAGTTGGATCACGACCCGAAGCGGGACGACGTAATCCCCCTCAACGACGTGCCCGCGTTCGGTGTTCAGATCAGATTCGCGAAGAGAGTCCTCCAAGAGATGTTGATGCAGTTTCGGCACCGTCGGCGCTCCGGCGCCTCGTCAGATCGCTCGTGACGTAGAGAAACTCCGGGGATGCGGATCCCCGCCCACGCGAAGATCCGGGTCGTCGTCCAGGTCGCGCTCACCGTCACCCTCACACCGCTCTGCCTGGCCGTGGTGCTGCTCGAGCTCGGCTCCCCGAGTGCCCAGAAGTTCGCTGCCGCCTGGCTCGGTGCCGTCCTCGGCTACTGGTTCAAGTAGTGCTCAGCCTGGAAGCTGATCGCGAAGCTTCCCGGCGAGCCCGCGAAGCCGCTCGAGCGTCAGCGCCTCCTCCTCCCGGTTCTGCGCGAGCGGCGCTTGGACGGCTTCCGGCGCCAGCTCGAGCAGCAAGTCGTAGCTCGCGATCTCGAAGTGCTCGGTCGTGATCGCCGCGCCGGCGTGGAATAGGTCTGCGAGCCGCGGCTCCGCGATCTTCGCCGCCGTCTCCTCGTGCTCGGCGGCGAGCGCCGCGGCCGGCGCGCTCCGCGCGGACACCGGCTCGGCGCCGAGCGCGCGAAAAGCCTCCTCGACCCGCGTCACGTGGCCGCGCGTCTGCGCCAGGTGCTCCTCGACCGCGGCGGCGAGCGACTCGCTCTGCACCTGCTTCTGCAGATTCGGCAGCACCTCGAAGACCAGCATCCGCTCGACCCACAGCATCTCTGCAAGCAGCTGGAGAAAGAGGTCGCGCGAGCTCGATAACCGATCGCTCACACCCGCTTCTCCTTCAGCAGGCCGGCGAGCCGATCGGCCAAAGCCATGATCACGAGCGCCGGATTCGCCGCGCCCTGCGTCGGGAACACGCTCCCGTCGCAGACGAGCAGGTTCGGCACCTCCCACGCGCGGTGCGAGGCGTCGACGACCGAGTCGTCCGGCCCGAAGCCCATCCGGCAGCCGCCGACGAGGTGCGCGTAGCGGTCGATCTTCAGCGTCTCCTGCGCCTCGGCGCCGTCCCAGATCTCCTCGAGGATCTTCGTGCCGTACGCGATGTTCGCTTTGTCGTTCTCGCAGAGGCTGTAGCTGAACGCCGCCACCGGCATTCCGACTGCGTCGACCTCGCCCGCGAGCGTGACGCGGTTCTCTGCCTGCGGCAGGAGCTCCGAGAGGATGCCGAGCACGCTCCAGTGGTTGTAGTCGCGCATGTACTCCCGCAGCGACTGGCCCCAGTGACCCTCGGCGGTGACGTGCTCGGCCCAGCCGATCGGAAGCGGCGAGATGGTCTGGATCGAGAACCCGCGCGCGAACCCGCGCGACTCGTCCGTCTCGTAGAACTGCTCGGACGAGATCTCCGGCGGCGGCGCCTTGTACATGCGCAGCTCGTACGGAAAGCGCGCCGCGACCTGCGTCGCGCCCTGCACCATCACGTAGCGGCCGACGTGGTCGTTCCCGTTCGCGAGCCCGTTCGGAAAGCGGCGGCTCGTCGAGTGCAGGAGCAGGCGGGGCGTCTCGATCGCGTAACCGCAGACGGCGACTGCGTCAGCGGCCTGGAATTTCTCGCGCCCATCGCGCATATACGTGACGCCGGTGCAGCGGCCGCTCGAGTCGTCCACCTCGACGCGAACCGCCATCGAGTCGGCACGCACCTCGACGCCGTGCTCGATCGCGTCGGGGAGGTGCGTGATCAGCGGGCTCGCCTTCGCGTTCACCTTGCAGCCCTGGAGGCAGAAGCCGCGGTAGATGCAGTGCGGCCGGTTGCCGAAGCGGCCGTTCGTGATCGCCACCGGGCCGACGCGCATCTCGATCCCGTAGCGCCGCGCCCCCTCCCAGGCGAGCGACGCCGCGCCCGCGACGGGGTGCGGCCCGTGCGGATACGTGTGCGGGTCGCCCCACGGCCAGTCCTGGCCCGCGACGGGAAGCTCGCGCTCGACCCGCTCGAACGAGGCCTTCAGGTCCCAGTAGGAGAGCGGCCAGTCGGCGCCCACGCCGTCGCGCGTGTGCGTCTCGAAGTCGGAGGGATGGAAGCGCGGCGTGTACCCGGCGAAGTGCGTCATCGACCCGCCGACGCCGACTCCGGAGTTGTTCTTGCCCATCTCGATCGGATCGGCGCCGCCGATGACGCGCGTGTCCGTCCAGTAGATGGGCGCAGAGCCCTTCTCGTCGGAGACCCAGTCGCGGTCCGGGTCCCAGAACGGCCCCTTCTCCAGGATCACGATCCGCCAGCCCGCGCGCGCGAGCCGCTGCGCCAGCGTGACCCCGCCCGCGCCCGCGCCGACGACGACGAGGTCGACGGCGTCCTGGCGGCCGTAGCGCCGCATGCGGTCGAGGTTCTGGAGGCCGCGCTCGTGCGGGTGCAGGAGCCAGGGCGAGTCGTTCTCCTCCGGCATCGCGAAGGCGCCCTTGCGGAAGAGCGTCGCGAGGCTCACTGCCGCACCGGGTCGACCGCGAAGGCCTGCTCTCCCTCCCACTCCTCGCGCTCGGCCTTGTCGAGGTGCGGGCTGCCGAAGCGGGAGTAACCGCGCGGGTACGCCGGCCCGCCGAAGCCGATCTCGTTCCACGCCCAGGGGTGGGCGTAGAACATGTCGCAGGCGTAGCGGAGGACGAGCGACCACGCGCGGCTGACGTTGAGCCCGCTCCAGACGCCGCCGTGGAGCTGCGCCTGCGAGAAGCGGCGGCAGATGTGCTCGCGCGTCGGCTCCCCTGCCTCCGCGAACGAGGCGGCGCCGAGCGCACGCGCCTCGTCGTCGAGCCCCCGGACGACGAGCCGCCACACCTCGCGGTCGTCAGGCATGTCGAAGTAGCGGTAGCCGTCGCCCTCACCTTTGTGCAGCTTCTCGTCGACGAACGCGGCGACGGGGATGCGCGGCTCGGTTGGCTGGGCGGTGAGCGTGTCGCAGAAGGCCTTGACCGTCTCGCGCTCGCGCTCGTCGAAGAAGCGGAACGGCGGCGGGTTGTGGACGCGGTCGAGGACCACGCGGCGCGTTGCCTCGTCCCAGTGGTCGGCCTCCTCGAGGACGTCGTAGTCCGGGTAGCGGCCGATCATCTGCGGGGTGGTGCCGCGGCGCTGGCGCGGGAGCTCTCTAGGTCTCACGCTTGACGATCGCCGCGACCAACCCGAAGGCGCCGACCATGCAGAGCGAGCCCGGCGCGAGGAGCGGCGGGCCCATGACGAGGTTGTACGTCGCCTCCTTGAAGCCGCCGGGTCTGGCGCGGATCCCGCGCACGTGCGTGACGATCCCAGCTAGGCCGTCGAGGAAGTAGAGCGCCGACACTGCCGGGAGCACCGTCCGCGCCGCCCGCGCCGAGAAGACGCCCGCGATCCCGGCCGCGGTCAGGGGCGGCGTGAGCCAGATCGGCGTCCACATCCACTTGTCGCCGAAGGACGCCTTGTAGTGCTCGAGGTAGATCTCGAGCGCGAGCGGCGGCGCGCTGAAGGCGGTCGCCGCGGAGAGCAGCTTCTGCGCCCGGCCGCGGCGAAGGTTGCGGACGACCGCGCGGATCACGCCGCCCACCGCTCCGCGTCGGCGCGCTTCAGCTCCAGGCCGTGGCCGGGCCGCGAGCGGTCGGGCCGCAGCGCGCCGTCCTCGGGGTCGAGCGTGCCATCGAAGAGCATCCGCTCGATCCGCACGTGGTCGTGGAAGTACTCGAGGTGGCGCAGGCGCGGCACGGCGCAGAGCGCGTGCGCCGAGAGCGCGGGCGCGCAGTGGCCGGAGACATCGAGCTGGTGCGCCTCGCCGAGGGCCGCGACCCCGAGCAGCCCCGTGATCCCGCCGCAGCGCGTGACGTCGGCCTGGAGACAGTCGACGCAGCCGAGCAGGTTGCAGAAGTCCGCCGGCACGTACGCATACTCGCCGGCCGCGATCTCGAGCCGGCCAGGCCCGCGCTCCCGCAGCAAGCGCAGGCCCTCGAAGTCCGCCGAGCTGACCGGCTCCTCGAACCAGCGCACGTCCCAGCCGTGGGCGTATCGCTCCGCCCACTTGAGCGCCTCCGCGCGGGAGAAGGCGCCGTTCGCGTCGACGAAGAGCTCCGTGTCGTCCCCGATCGCCTCGCGCGCCGCGTCGAGCCGCGCCGGATCCCGCTGCGGCTCTCGGCCGAGCTTCATCTTCACGCGCGGGATCCCTTCCTGCACCCAGCCTCCGAGCTGCTCCGCGAGCCGCTCGAGCGAGTACGAGCAGAAGCCGCCGCTCCCGTAGACGGGCACCTCGTCGTGGACGCGCGAAAGCACGTCGACGAGCGGAAGGTCGAGGAGGCGCGCCTTCAGATCCCAGAGCGCCGTGTCCACCGCGGCCACGGCCATGAAGCCCATGCCGGGCCGGCCGGCGTTGCGCAGGCGCGCGCCCATCGCACGCCACACCTCGGCCGGAGCGCCCGCGTCCGCGCCGCGCACCACGTCCTCCAAGAGCTCCTCGGCGACCGCGCCGACGGCCTTCGGCCCGTACGTGTACCCGAGCCCGGTCTCGCCGCCGCCGTGCACCTCGACGACGACGATCGTCGTCGAGTCCCACTCGAACGTGCCGTCCGACTCGGGCTCGTCCGTAGGGATCGTGTACGCCGAGACCGCCAGCGACTCGACCTCGACGCCGAGGCGGGGCTCCGTGATCACTTCCGGCCCGGCAGCGATTCCTTGAGCTCCTCGAGCTTGCCGAGCAGCGACTTCTCCATCACGCCGCTTCGCTCCGGGTCGCCCTTCACCATCGCCTCGGCCATCTTCTTCGCCTGCTCCATACGGATGTGCGGCGGGAGCGGCGGCACCTCCGGGTCGACCTTCACCTCGAGGAGCACGGGCCGGTCGGCCGCGAGCGCCTCGGCCCACGCGTCGCCGACCTCGTCGCCCTTCTCACAGTAGATGCCCTTGAACCCGGCGAGCTCCGCGTAGCGCGCGTAGGGGAAATCCGGGAGCCACTGCGTGCCCGGGTACTTCGGGTCGCCCGAGAGCACGCGCTGCTCCCAGGTCACCTGGTTCAGGTCCTGGTTGTTGAAGACGCAGATGACGAGCCGCTGGTCGGGCCAGCGCTCGTGGTAGCGCTTCACGGTCAGGAGCTCGTTCATGCCGTTCATCTGGAAGGCGCCGTCGCCGACGAAGGCGATCACCGGCCGGTGGGGGTACGCGAACTTGGCCGCGATCGCGTACGGCACGCCCGGGCCCATCGTGGCGAGCGTCCCGGAGAGCGAAGCCATGTTCCCGCGGCGCACGCGCAGCTGCCGCGCCCACCAGTTCGTCGAGGAGCCGGAGTCGGCGGTGACGATCGCGTCGTCGGGCAGCCGCTGGGACAGCTCGTGAACGACGCGCTGCGGGTTCATCGGATCGGCGTCCTGCATAGCGCGGGCCTCGACGATCCGCCACCACTCGCGGACGTTGTCCTCAATCGTCTCGCGCCAGGAGCGGTCCTCCTTGCGCTTCAGCCGCCCGTTCAGCTCGGTCAGCGTCTGCTTCGCGTCGCCGACCAGGAAGACGTCGACCGGGTAGCGGATGCCGATCATCCTCGCCTTGATGTCGATCTCGACGCACTTGGCCTGCCCTTCCTTCGGCAGCCACTCGGAGTACGGGAAGCTCGTCCCGACCATGAGCAGCGCGTCGCAGCTCTCCATCATCTCGTAGCTCGCGGTGGAGCCTAGGAGGCCGATCGGGCCGGTGACGAAGGGGAGGTCGTCGGGGAGCACCGTCCGGCCGAGGAGCGCCTTCGCGACGCCCGCACCGAGGAGCTCCGCGGCCTGCTCGACCTCGTCGGAGGCGCCGAGCGCGCCCTGGCCGACGAGCATCGCGACCTTCCCCGCGCCGTTCAGGAGCTCGGCTGCCCGGTCGAGCTCGGTGTCCTGGGGGACGATCCGCGGCCGCGCGTAGCCGACGCTCGTGTACACGGAGCCGTGCGCCCGCGGCGGTGACTCGACGGCCTTCTCCTCCTGCACGTCGCCGGGGAAGATCAGCGTGCAGACCACCCGCTCGTCGGCCGCGATCCGCATCGCCCGGTCGACGAGCTGCCGCGCCTGCGCCGGCTCCATGCAGTACTGGACGTAGGCGGACACGTCTTTGAAGAGCACCTGGAGGTCGACCTCCTGCTGGTAGTCGACGCCGAGCGAGGTCCGCTTCTGCTGGCCGATCAGGGCGACGACCGGCTGGTGGTCGAGCTTCGCGTCGTACAGCCCGTTCAGGAGATGGATCGCGCCCGGCCCCGAGGTGGCCAGGCAGACGCCGACCTCGCCGGTGAACTTCGCGTGGCCGCAGGCCATCAAGGCGGCCATCTCCTCGTGGCGGACCTGGACGAAGTCGAGCTCGTCCTGCGCCCGGTCGAGGGCGCCGAGAAAGGCGTTGATCCCGTCGCCCGGATAGCCGTAGATCCGCTGGACGCCCCACTCCCGGAGGCGCCCGAGCACGTAGTCGGCGACGAGCTCGGCCACAGTGACTCCTTTCTCTCGCTCCTCCGGACCGGGTTCCGCAGGCGTCCTAGGTGCAAACCTTTGCTACGTAGTGCGATGTACATACCACGCAAGCTGTCCACCAAACCTGGGCTTCCAGCCTGAGCCGGCCGACGTACCTAATGACCTTCAGGCCATTGGCTCGTGACCTGTGGCCCGTAGTAGCTCTTGCCGTTCATGTGCTCCGGAACGACTGCGCGCTCCTTGTTGTTTCCCCAGCGAATTCGCACACGGGCATCTTCCGGGAAGGGATTGCCGCGACGGGCTCTCATGATCAACCGCCATGACGAACGCCTCGGGAGCTCTGCCGCCCAAAAACGTTCGTCGTCGAGGCCGAAGAACTTCGGCTCCAGATCGACATTACGCCCGTTGATCACAGCCACTTCGTTCACCTGACCGCTCACAAAGCCCTTGTTGTCGATCTCGAGTTTGATTGCTTGTCGCCTCTCATCGACCTTCGCGTCAAACCGAGGCCTGAACCATCCGAAGATGGCCCATAGTGCGACCACCGCCACGACAGCCGCGACCACGCTGGCGATGGTTCCGATCATGACGGCTGTGTCGGCAATCACCAGGTGAGCTGCTCTTGAAAGGCTGGGTGCTCCTGAGGGACCGCGGCCTCGTAAGCAAGCGCTTCTTCCAGCTCGTGCGGGCAATGGCAGCGAAGACCGTACGCATCGCCATGCACGAGCTCGAGCGTGCAGTCGCCTCCACATTCCTCGCCGGCGCATTCGCCCCAGTCGGGGAGCGAGCAACCGCGCACGACCGAGGCAGAGGCGCCCGTGGGACGCTCCATACCGCCGTACTCAATGCTGACGCGTCTCACTGAACCGTCGGCCGGCGCGAAAAGCGACAGGCGAAGCGTGGATCGGTCGCCGTCGTCCGGAAGCGTCACACCATCGTTCGTACGCGTGCCGCCTGCGAACGTCACCCACTCGAGCCCGCGGGGCGGCGTCTTACTCATCGCGCGTGGTGAAACCGCCTCTCCAACCTGCGACTGCCAACGTTCCGCCGGAACTACACGGAGATAGGCGTTGCGAAACAGCTCGCCGAAAGGCCCCTCTGCGAACGAGGTGACGATTTGGCGATCGAAATGGACAGGGAAGCGAAACCGCTCGACCACGGCAGCGACGCTCTCAACAGACACAGCCGTCTCGGTGATACGTTCGCCTTCGACGAGCTGGTCGACAGCTTCAGGATGGTCGCGCACGAACAACACGAGGAGATTCATCGGCGCTCCATATCCTCAGGAGGGATCAGCTGTCGGGCATCATCTCTCTTCAGGTTCCCTTTGACAAGAAGAGCCGGCGGGACGCGACCGGCTGAGACGGCACTGGATACACGCGGCGAAGGCGCAAAGCGCTCGTCAGCCGTTTAGCTCGAGTCGGCTAAGTCCGCGCAGGTCGACGCAGGTCACGCCGTGCGCGGTGACGAGCACCATCAGAACGCTCTTGCAGCTTCGGCAGCGGACGACCGTGCCCGGGGCCTGGAGGTAGACCTCAAGCTCGGCGACCACGCCGCTTGCGCCGCAGCCCGCGCAGACCCCGGTCGCAGTCGTCAGCTCGGCGCCGAAGACCTCGACCAGCTGCCCGGCGATCGCGTTTCCGTCCAGCGCGTCCATCAGCGTCCTCCCGTGGCTCCGAAGCGCTCGGTCTTGATCCGCGCCGGATCGTGGCCGAGGGCGACCAACGACTCCGCCGCCACCTCGACGAACGCCGTCGGCCCGCAGACGTAGACGAGCGGGCGCTCCTCGGGCGGCCACGCGACCTCCTCCAACAGCTCCGCGTCGATCCGCCGCGCGTATCCCGTCCAGCCCTCCGGCCGCTCGCGCGTCAGCGTCAGGCGCACGTCTGCCCCCATCCCCTCCAGCTCGGCGCGGAAGATCACCTCGTCGAGCGAGCGCGACGAGTAGAGGAGCCGCGCCGGCACGTCGTTACCCGCGGCGGCGCGGTGCCGCAGCATCGAGCGGAACGGCACGACGCCGGAGCCGCCGGCGACGAGCAGCAGCGGCCCGCCGGTCGAGGCCTCCCAGACGAAGTAGCCGCCGATCGGGCCGCGCAGCTCGAGCTCGTCGCCCGGACGGAGCTCGTCGACGAGGTACGGCGAGACCTCGCCGTCGTCGAGCCGCTCGACGGTCAGCACGAGGTGCTCGTCCTCCGGCGCGGAGACGATCGAGTAGCTCCGCTGGGCCTGGTAGCCGTCCTCTGCCGTCAGCCGCACGTCGACGTGCTGGCCCGCCCGGTGGCCGGGCCAGTCCGGCGCGTCGAGGACGATGCTGCGCACGCGAGGCGTCTCGTCGAGGAGCTCGACCACGCCGGCGACCTGCCAGGTCAGTCGCCCGCGTAGCGCTTCTCTTTCCACGGGTCGCCGTAGTTGTGGTAGCCGTAGGTCTCCCAGAAGCCGGGCTCGTCGTCCTCGCGCAGCTCGAGCCCGCGCACCCACTTCGCGCTCTTCCAGAAGTAGAGGTGCGGGACGAGCAGCCGCGCGGGGCCGCCGTGCTCGGGATCGAGCGGCTCGCCGTCGTAGCCGTAGGCGACCCAGGCGCGGCCGCCGGTGACGTCCTCGAGCGGCAGGTTCGTCGTGTAGCCCCCGTCGCACCAGGCGAGGACGTACTCGGCACTCGTCTCGACGTTCTCGAGCAGCGTGTCCACGGACACGCCCGTCCAGACCGTGTCCAGCTTCGACCACTTGGTGACGCAGTGGATGTCGCGCGTGACGGTCTCGCTCGGAAGCGCCTGGAGCTCGTCCCAGCTCCAGGAGACGGGCTCGTCGACGGCGCCGCGGACGGTGAAGCTCCAGTCCTCGAGCCGGGTGTGCGGCGTCGGCCCGGCCGAGAGCACCGGGAAGTCGCCGGTGACGTACTGCCCCGGCGGGATCCGGCTCGGATCGACGTCGTCGCGCCGCCCGCGGCCGCGAAAACCGCGCGAGATCGGGCTCATCGCGCCACCACGACCCGACTGTATCGCCCGTCTGGCAGGCGGGCGACGTCAGCTCGGGCTAGCTCTGCTCTACCCCGGATATGGATCTGCGGCGCTGTCGCCGCCGCTGACCGTCTCCCAGGACTGCGGCCCTTCGCACTTGGGGCACGGCGGTAGAGACTGGACTGACTGGACGCTCAGCTCGTAGCCACAGTTCGTGCACCTGTAGGTTCCGGCTGAGACGTCGCTGCCAACTGGGGCCGGGTCGGCCATGTGAGGCTCCTTTCGTCGTCGCGGTGATGGCGTGACCGGTGGGCGAGACCGCGAAACCTTCCTGCGCTGCGACGCCGCCCTCCGCACGAGGTCGCGCAGCCGCTCCGCGGTCGCATCCCAGGAGAGAGGCGCGACGGCGGCGCGTGCCTGCTCCGCGAGCGACCGGCGCAGCTCCTCGTCGGCGAGCACCAGCTCGAGCCGGGCACGAAGCGCGGTGACATCGCCGGGCGGGAAGTAGAGCGCGGCGTCGCCGAGGCTCTCGCGGTGCGACGGCAGGTCGCTGAGGATCACCGCGGCGCCGCAGGCTGCTGCCTCGACGGCCGGCAGGCCGAAGCCCTCCGCGACCGACGGCACCGCCGCGGCCACGGCGCCGGTGTAGAGCGCGGCGAGCACGTCGTCGGAGACGAAGCCCGGCAGGAGGATGCGATCGCCGAGGCCGAGCTGCGCCACCCGGGCCCGAAGCTCGTCGCCGACGGGGATGAACACGTTCTCGTCGAGGTCGCCCGCCACGACGAGCCGCGCCTCGCATCCCGCGACGGCCTCGACGAGCGTGTCGATGCGCTTGTGCGGGCTGATTCCGGCCGCGTAGACGAAGTACCGGTCCCCAGATCCGAGGCCGATCTCCGCCCGCGCGGCGGCGACCTCCTCCTCGCTTCGCGGCCGGAAGGCCGGATCAGGAGCCTGGGGAACGACGGCGATCTCCTGCTCGGGCACCGCGAAGCGCCTCGCGATCGCCGCGCGCGATGCGTTCGAGACGGTGAAGAGGACGGTTGCCCTCCGCACCGCGAGCCGCTCCTTCAGCCGCCACGAGAGGCGCGCCCGCCTCGTCGGCAGCGTGAGATCGGCCAGCTCGGTCGCGATGACGTCGTGGACGCCGAGGATCGTGGGCACCCTGAAGACCGGGAAGTACGCATAGACCGCGGGGAAGATGAACGCGTCGAGAGCGTCTTGCCTGACCGCCAGCATCAGACGGATGCTGTCGCGGAGCGGTCTCGTCTCGTCGGGGACGGGCGCGTCGCAGACCCGCACGGATCGGTGCTCGGCTCCGGCAGGCAGATCGGCAGGGCTCGTCTCGCCGGCGTACAGGATGTAGGTCGTCTCGGCGTCGAGCTCGATCAGCCGCCGGAGCGCGTTGCGCTCGAAGCGCCCGTAGCCCCGGCGACGCGTCCACCCCGTGACGTCGACCCCGATCCGCATCTCCCTGGTGGAAAAAGTCTTCGGCCTGCGGACCCGAAAGTCAACGCCAGCCGCGCGGCTCCGCGCCGACCTGCTCCAGGATCGTCTCCAGCAGGTGGAACGACGCCATGACGTGCTCGCGCGCCAGCGCCCGCGCCCCGGCCGCGCTCCGCGCCGCCAGCGCCTGGCGGATCGCGCGGTGCTGCTCGGCGTTCAGCGCGTACAGGTCGTCGATCGAGTGGTCGCCCGGCGCCCACACCGCCGGCCCGGCGAACGTGCGGCGCGCGCCCTTCGCGAGCTGCTCCACGAGCGGCAGGCCGGCGACGCGGTAGATCACGTCGTGGAAGGCATGGTTCGCCCCCACCCACTCCGCCGTGATCGACCGGCGCTCCTCGCCGGGCTCGCGCCTCCGCAGCTCCTCCGAGACGCGCGTGAACCGCCGCTCCGCCGCCTCGAGCTCGGCGAGCTCTCCGTCGGTGATCCTCCCGGCCGCCACCTCGGTGGCGAGGCTCTCCAGCTCGGCGCGGACGAGGAAGGCCTCGTAGAGCTCGTCGCGGGAGAGCGTCCGCACCCGCACGCCGCGGTTCGGCACGAACGACACCAACCCGAGTGCGGCGAGCCGGCGCAGCGCTTCCCGCACGGGAGTCCGCGAGACCTGGAACCGCTCCGAGAGCTGCTCCTGCCGCAGCACCGTCCCGGGCTCCAGCTCGCCGGAGACGATCGCCTCCTCGATCACGAGGGCGAGGTCGTCGGCCTTCGTCGTGTCGGTCGTCACGGCAGCCGGTCGTAGGCGACGAGCGTGAGGAACTCCGGCAGCTCCTGCGCGAGCGCCACCTCCGCGAAGAGCTCCTTCGCCTCGTCGCCGGCCTTGACGCCGGCGATCTCCTCGCGTACACGCGCGCGCGTAAACCTCTCGGCATCGACCCAGCTCCAGACCTGCGAGCGCGAGATCTCGGCCGTCGCGGCGTCCTCCATCAGGTTGTCGATCGCGGCCGCGCCGACGCCGTGCAGCCAAGCGTCGAGGTAGCGGACGCCGACGGAGACGTTCGTCGCGAGGCCCTCCTCGGTGATCTCTCCGCCGGGGTTTTCGAAGTCGAGCAGCTCGTCCGCCGAGACCTCGACGTCGTCGCGCCGCCGCTCGACCTGGTTCGGGCGCTCGCCGAGGACGCGGTCGAAGATCTCCGTCGCGACCGGCACCAGGTCCGGGTGCGCGACCCACGTGCCGTCGAAGCCGTCGCCCGACTCGCGCTCCTTGTCCTCGCGCACCTTCGCGAGCGCGACTTCGTTCACCTCCGGGTCCTTGCGGCTCGGGATGAACGCGGCCATGCCGCCGATCGCGTGCGCACCGCGGCGGTGGCACGTCTTGACGAGGAGCTGCGTGTAGGCCCGCATGAACGGCACCGCCATCGTCACGAGGGATCGGTCGGGGAGCACCGCGCCGAGCTTCTTGATCACGCTGAAGATGTAGTCCCAGCGGCCGGCGTTCAGGGCGCAGCCGTACTCGCGCAGCTCGTGGAGGATCTCGTCCATCTCGAACGCGGCGAGGATGGTCTCGATCAGGACGGTGCAGCGGATCGAGCCGCGCGGCACGCCGAGCTCCTCCTCGGCGAGCGCGAAGACCTTCGCCCAGAGCCTCGCCTCGAGGTGGCTCTCGAGCTTCGGCAAGTAGAAGTACGGCCCCAAGCCGCGCTCGAGCTGCTCGCGCGCGTTGTGGAAGAACGCGAGCCCGAAGTCGAAGAGGCTCGCGGAGACCGGCTCGCCGTCCACGAGAACGTGCCGCTCCGGGAGGTGCCAGCCGCGCGGCCGGACGATCAGCGTCGCCGTCTCCTCGCCGAGGGCGTACGTCTTCTCCGGGGTCTCGAGCCGGATCGTCCCGCGCACCGCGTCGCGGAGGTTCGCCTGACCCTCGACGACGTTCGCCCACGTCGGCGAGCACGCGTCCTCGAAGTCGGCCATGAAGACACGCGCGCCCGAGTTCAGCGCGTTGATCATCATCTTCCGGTCGACCGGGCCGGTGATCTCGCAGCGCCGGTCGCGCAGGTCGGGCGGCGCGGGCGCGACCGTCCAGTCAGCCTCGCGGATCTCTCGCGTCTCCTCGAGGAAGTCCGGCCGCCCGCGGCGCTCTCGCCGCCGCTCGAGGATCTCCGCGCGCGTGGGCCCGAGCTCGCGCTGGAGGAGCTCGACGAAGGCGAGGGCGTCGCGCGAGAGGATGGAGGCGTCTGCGGGCGCCGTGACGGCGCTCACGGGCCGACCTCGCATTCACGCGCTTCCGGCCGGCGGCGCAGACGGCCGTACCGGCAAAGCCGGCACGGCCTGAAAGCGGCATCGCAAGCGACGCCGCTCACGCGAACTGCGCCTCCTCGGTCGAGCCCGTGAGGGCGAGGGTCGAGCTCTCGCCGCCGGAGACCGCCTGCATCACGAGGTCGAAGTATCCCGCGCCGACCTTGCGCTGGTGGCGGGTCGCGGTGTAGCCGTCGTCCTCGAGCCCGAACTCGCGCTCCTGGAGCCGCACGTACGCGGGCATGCCCTCGGCCGCGTAGTCGCGCGCGAGCTCGAACGCCGAGGCGTTCAGGGCGTGGAAGCCCGCCAGCGTGATGAACTGGAAGCGGTAGCCGAGCTCCGCCAGGCGCTCGCGGAAGGAGGCGATCTTCTCGTCGTCCAGGTGACGCTTCCAGTTGAACGACGGCGAGCAGTTGTAGGCGAGCAGCTTGCCCGGGAAGCGGTCGTGGACGGCTTCCGCGAACTCGGCCGCCTTGCCCAGGTCGGGCGTGGACGTCTCGAACCAGAGCAGGTCGGCGTACGGCGCGTAGGCGAGCCCGCGCGCGATCGCGGCGTCGATTCCGTCGTGGACCCGGAAGAAGCCCTCGGCGGTCCGCTCGCCGGTGAGGAACTCCGCGTCGTAGGGGTCGACGTCGCTCGTGACCAGGGTCGCGCTGAGCGCGTCGGTGCGCGCGACGATAAGCGTCGGCACGCCCGCGACGTCGGCGGCGAGCCGCGCGGCGTTCAGCGTCCGCACGAACTGGCTCGTCGGGACGAGCACCTTACCGCCCAGGTGGCCACACTTCTTCTCGGACGAGAGCTGGTCCTCGAAGTGGACGCCGGCGGCGCCCGCCTCGACGAACGCTGCCATCAGCTCGTAGGCGTTCAGCGGGCCGCCGAAGCCGGCCTCAGCGTCGGCGACGATCGGCGCGTACCACCAGCGGGCGCCATTGCCCTCGGCGCACTCGATCTGATCCGCGCGCCGCAGCGCGTTGTTGATCCGGCGCACGAGCGCGGGTGCGCTGTTCGCCGGGTAGAGGCTCTGGTCGGGATACGTCGCGCCGGCGAGGTTCGCGTCGGCCGCGACCTGCCAGCCCGAGAGGTAGATCGCCTGGAGGCCGGCCTTCACCATCTGCACCGCCTGGCCGCCGGTCAGCGCGCCGAGCGCGGTCACCGGCTCGTCGCCGTGGAGGAGCTCCCAGAGCCGCTCGGCGCCGAGGCGCGCGAGCGTATGCTCGGGGACGACCGAGCCCCGGAGGCGCTCGACGTCCTCCTCGGTGTACGTCCGCTCGATGCCCTCCCAGCGGGCCTCACTCATTGTCGTGGTCCCGCTCGCAGAAGTCCGGGCACGTGCACTCGGCGGTCTCGGCGCTCGTGAGGACCTCGTCTCTCGGGTCCGAATCTTCCTCATCGATCTCTATGGACGGTGCGGTGTAGACGGCCATAATCAGCTCCTCGGGATCCGAACTGTGTGGTTTCGGATCCAAAAATAACCGATCCGGCGCTGAATAAACCCGAAGAACCGGATCTCGGGTCCCAAGGAGGCAGGAAATGGAAGCATCAGGGCAGGCGTATCCGGTGCAGTTCTCGGTTGACTACCCCGACCGGGAGCTCAACCGGCTCACGACGGCCTTCCGGATCATCGTCGCGATCCCGATCCTGGCCGTCCTCGGGGCCGTCGACGGCGGCTGGGCGGCCGGGGGCTGGGGCCACCACGGCCGCGAGGTCGCAGTCGGAGCGGGAGGACTGCTCTTCTTTGCCCCGCTCCTGATGATCGTCGTCCGCCAGAAGTACCCGCGCTGGTGGTTCGACTGGAACCGCGAGCTGCTGCGGTTCGCGAACCGCGTCGGCGTCTACCTCGCGCTGATGGACGACCGCTACCCGGCCACGGACGACCAGCAGTCGGTCAGGCTCAAGCTCCCCTACCCCGACGCGCAGCGCGACCTGAACCGCTGGCTCCCGCTCGTCAAGTGGTTCCTCGCGATCCCGCACTATGTCGTGCTCTTCTTCCTCTGGATCGGCGCGGTGGTGTCGATCATCATCGCGTGGTTCGCGATCCTCTTCACGGGCCGCTACCCGCGCGGCCTCTTCGACTACCTGGTCGGCGTCGGTCGGTGGGAGAACCGCGTGGTGGCATACGCCTTCCTGATGGTGACGGACCAGTACCCGCCGTTCCGCCTCAGTCCGTGATGCTTCCAGCGTTTCGACCGGTCGGTGCAGACGGACGCGCGGGCAAAGCCCGCGCGTCCTGATGGTCGGCGCCGCCGAGTCGGCGCCTCAGCCTCAGTCCATGAGGCGGAGCGCGACGGTTGGCCGGATTCCGTTGCGGAGCGCCGGGCCGATCGTGGCGAGGAGCGATGCAGCGATCGTTCTCCGAGCGGCATCGGGGAAGAGGCCGATCCGAGGTGCGGGTTTCCCGTACTTGATCAGGGAGTGCGCCGACGGAGCGTTGCCGCACCGAGGGCGAGCGCGAGCGCAATCCCACCGAGGGTGACGGCGACGTCGGCGGCGAACCGTGCGCCGAGCGCGGAGCCTTCCGTCACCCGCGCGAGCGCATCGTACGAGTAGGTCAGCGGCAGCGCGTCCGAGACGAGCTCGAGCGCGCGGGCCATGCGGTCGCGGGGGACGATCAGGCCGCACAGCAGAATCTGCGGCAGGACGAACGCCGGCATGAACTGCACCGCCTGGAACTCCGTGCGGGCGAACGCGCTGACCAGGAGCCCGAGCGCCATCCCGAGCTCCGCGTTCGCGAGCGCGAGCGCGGCCACCGCCCACCGGTGGCCCTCCACGCGGAGATCGAGCCCGGCAAACGCGACCGTCGAGACGAGCGCCGCCTGCGCCACGGCCACGACGGCGAAGGCCGCGGCATAGCCCACGAGGAGGTCGAGCTTCGCCAGCGGCAGCGTCATGAGGCGCTCGAGCGTCCCGGACGTGCGCTCGCGCAGCATCGTGATCGACGTGACGACGAACATCGAGATGAACGGGAACAGGCCGAGCAGCGGCCCGCCGATGCGCTGGAAGACGAGCGGCTCGTCGGCGAAGAGGTACTTGAGCAGGATCACGAGGCCGACCGGCACGCCGAGTAGCAATGCGATCGTCCGCGGGTCGCGGCGGAGCTGCGCCAGCACCCGCGCTGCCGTCGCGCCGGTGGCGCGCCCGCTCATCTGCTCTGCTCCTCGACCAGCCGCAGGAACGCCTGCCCGAGGTCGGTCGCGCCGGTGCGGGCGCGGAGCGCGGCCGGAGTCCCCGACGCGACGATCCGCCCTTCGCGGAGCAGGAGCAGCTCGTCGCAGCGGTCGGCCTCGTCCATGACGTGGCTGGAGACGAGGAGCGTGGCGCCCGCGCCGGCGAGCGCGTGGAAGGTGTTCCAGAGCTCGCGGCGGAGCAGCGGATCGAGGCCGACCGTCGGCTCGTCGAGGACGAGCAGCTCGGGCCCGCCGACGAGAGCAGCCGCGAGCGACACCCGTGCCTGCTCCCCACCGGAGAGCCGGTGCACGACGTGCCGCGCGTGCCGCTCCAGCCCCACGGTCTCGAGGACTCGGTCGACCTCGGGTTCGGGCGCGCCGAGGATGTGCCCGAAGTAGCGGAGATTCTCGAGCACCGTCAGGTCGCCGTAGACCGACGGCGCCTGGGGCCGGTAGGCGACACGGCTGCGAAGGCTCGGCGAGCCGGCCTCCTCGCCGAGCACGCGCACCGAGCCGGACGCGATCCGCTGCACACCGACGATCGCGCGGAGCAGCGTCGACTTGCCGCTGCCGCTCGGCCCGAGCAGGCCCGTGACGCGCCCCGGCTCGACGCGCGCGGAGAGGTCCGGGAGCACGAGCGTCTCGCCGCGAACGACGCGCAGCCGGTCGACGACGACGGCGGCAGACACGCCCTTACCCTCTCATTCGCCCCGATCCTCCAAATCGGTAGTTCCCCGAGCCTTCGATCGGCGAGAGGCCGGATGCGCCCGACCACGCCGCGGGCGACGATCGCAAGGAGCAGAGCTCCGATCCAAGGAGGAGGTCATGAAGGAAGGTACGGCCGCCTGTTCGCGCGGCTCGAGTGACCTACGGAAAGAAGCGTCGCTCCGTTCGGAGGTGCGGCGCCCACTCGAGCCGGCTCACGCCGGCGAAGTCGAGGTAGGCGCGGAGCGCGTCCCGCGTCGCGTCGACGAAGCCCTCGACCCGGCGCGGCTCGAATCCGTCTTCCCACCAGAGGTCGAGAACGCGCACGCAGCCTTCGGCGCGGTCGATCCGGGGCTCGATCCGGCCGACGAGCCGGTCGCGGAAGAGGATCGGCAGCACGTACCAGCCCCAGCGCCGCTTGGCCGGCGGCACGAACAGCTCCCAGACGTAGTCGAAGCCGAACAGGGAGCCCAGGAGGCCGCGGTCCCAGACGACCGGATCGAAAGGCGGGAGGAACGCGACGGAAGGGGGCGGCTCGGGCGGCGCTCTCAGCAGCTCGACCTCCTCGCGGAGGACGAAGCGCTTGCCGCGCACGCCCTCCACGCTCACCGGAACGAGCTCGCCGTCCTCGATCAGCTCCTCGCGCAGCGCGGTCCGGCCCGGGTGCTCCGGGCGCTCCGGGTCCGGCTTCGCCGGGCCGAGGCCGTTGAAGATGTCTCCACCGCCGCCGATGCCGAGCAGGCCGTGCGCACGGTACCGCGAGAGGAGCTTGTGCCGGAGCTGTTCTCTAAGGGGAACTTGCCGCGCGAGGATCTCGGGGGGCAGCAGTCGCTCGATCAGGTCGTAGTAGCGGCGGTTGCCGTCTCGTCGAGCGAGGCCGAGCACTCCCGTGAAGGTGTAGGCCTCGAGCACCGCGCGCACGACGTTCGTGGGAGCGCCGAACCAGTCGACGAGCGCCCCGCGGCGGCGCTCGAAGTCGAGGGCCGAGAGCGCGCCCTCGGCACGGATGCGCTCCAGCACGTGCTCGGCGACGTCGGCATGCTCGGCCAGGATGCGCGGGTAGTTCGCGCTCACGTTTGCGCAGAACCACGGGAACTCGCGGGCGGGGACGAGCGAGAGCCCCTTGTTGTACGCCTCGAACAGCTCCCGCCGCTCGTAGAGACGGTCGCACCACGCAGGGTCGTAGCCGGCGACCCGTGCGTGGAGCACCAGATCGTGGTTGCGGCCCGCGACCGACAGCGGGTCGAACTGGATCGAGCCGAGCCGCCGGAAGACCTCGAGCACCCCGTCGGGCCCGCCGTCGATCGACCGCGCGGGCGCGAGCAGCTGCCGGGCGACGAGGAAGCGCCGTGCAGCCTCGGCGGCGACGTCCATCGGCACGACGCTAACGCGCCCTCAGCGGATCACGACGGTCCCCGACCAGATCCGGCCACCTGCTTCGGAGAGCCAGAAGCCGTCGAGGTCGCGGAAGTTGATGTAGAAGACGTCGTCCAGTGGTCCGCCGGCGTCGATGCATCTGACGTAGAACCGAACGCGCGACCCGTTGAGTCTCCCGACGCCTGCGACGACGACCGTGCGTGCGGTCGCGCTCTCGTCGCGGAAGAGCCTGATCCTTCGCGAGGCGAAGACGAGCCGCTGCGTGCGGTTCGTGTAGCGGATCCAGCCCGAGCGCCCGCTCACGCGCAGCGCGAAGCGCCCGCTCTTGAAGGCTCCTGCGTGGTGGTTGTCGCCGTTCACCACACCCGAGCCCCGTACCGAGGATGCGGTGCCCGAGGCGGCGGGCGCGCCCGCGAGCGCGACGCAGGTGACGAGCAGCGCGATCCTCACAGGGCGAGAACGTGCAACGCGACGGTCGAGATGCGCCGTCGACGAAGCTCGGCCGGCCGCGCGAGGCGCAGCCGGCCGAGCGTGAGGTGCTGGTCGCGTAGGCGCCGGTTACTTCCCGGGGCCCTTCCCCTTGCCGTTGCCGTGGCCTTTGCCCTTGCCGTTCGAGCCTTGCCCGTTGGCGGCCGTCGCGGCTGCGACTGCCGTCGCGTCCGCCGACGGGTCGGCGTACGAGCCACCGAAGATGTCGGTGTTCCCGAACGTCGCCGGGCAGTCCAGGTTCGGCGCCGGACGCGGAACGTCATCCGGCTGGTCGAACGGGACGTCGGCGTCCTCGTCCTCGTCGCCCTCGCGAGTCCGGTCGGCACCGAACGGGATCGGATCGCCGGTCGTGCGCAGCGACATCCGCCAGGCGTTCATCGCGTCGCACGGCGAAGCGTTCCTTGCGTCGTTCCAGACGGCGGCGCCGTAGTCCCTCGTCGCGACGGCGTAGACGTAGTCGCCGAGGAACTCCGCCTCGAGGTTGTTCTGGCTCGAGCCGCGCGGGTCGCCGACCGCTCCGCGATGGAGGACGGTGAACCCGGTCGGGGCGCCGTCACTGCCGAGGTCGGAGTGGAGCACGACGCCGACGAGCCCACGCGGATCCGTGGTGTTGAACCGCCACGGCGTCGTGAAGGCGTTGTAGACGACGTACACGTCCTTCCCGTCCGGCGAGATCCCCGGTGCGGAGTAGTAGCCGCGATCGGAGCCCGGCTGCTGGATCCGCGTCGGGCTCGCCCAGCTCCCACCGCGGTTCGTCGAGTAGCTGAACATGACGTCCTCGCTGTTCAGCCCGTCGCGGCCGTCGGCCCAGGTGTCGACGATCTCGTCCGTCGCGTCGGCTCCGGTCGGAGCGCCGTTCGCGATGTCGACGCTCGGCGCGGGGCCGAGGTCGTCGCGGGCGCCGGCGACGCCGTCCATCACGCAGCGGTTGATGACCGGATCGAAGCCCGTGCAGAGATCGACCGCGGTGAAGAGGTGCCTCGGCCGGCTCCAGTTTGCACCGCCGTTGTCCGACGTGATCATCACGTGCGAGCCCACGCCCGGGAACCCGATTGCGAAGTCGACCCAGAACACGTAGACGCGTCCGTGGCTATCGGTGCGCACCGTGCAGCCGGAGCCGCCGGGGTGCTGTGCGTTCACGCCGCCTGCGCTGACCTGCTTCTGGCGCCAGGTGCTGCCGCCGTCGGTCGAGGTGGCGACGATGACCGGCGCCGGGAAGCCGCCGCCCCGCGAGTTGCTCCGGAACGCCACGCTGCAGATGTAGACGTTGCCGAAGAAGGGGCTCGACTCCGCATTGTCGGCCCAGATCTGCTCCTTGTCCATGAACGTCGTGGAGGCCTGCCGGGTGACGATGACCGGACGCATCCAGGCGTTCTTGCCGGCCGTGCCACCGGCGGCGGCCGCCGCCACGTCGTCCGTCCGCGAGACCGCGAGTGCCTCGAAGCCGCGGAACACCGACTCGGAGCGCGTCGCGCCGAAGTTCGACGTCAGGTTCGCGTAGTAGAGACGCGAGCCGTTCTCCCATGAGAAGTGCCCGCTCGAATCCGGCCTCGGGCCGAATGCGAGGGCCGGGTCACCGTCGGAGACGAGCCCGCTCTCGTAGTACCACGGGAGCGTTCCGATCGGCCCGCTCGGATCCGGCACGCATCCCGGGTCGGGCCCGGGGACGCCGAGACAGCTAGGGACAACGCGTGCGGAGAAGCCCGTGTACGTCGGCTGCACCCAGTGGTCGCCGCTGTCGAACGAGAAGTAGATGCCCGAGACGCCGACGCCCGTAGTGAAGGGACACGTCGTGTCGTCGCCCGCGTTGCAGGCCTCCATGTCGATGTTGTCGTTGGCCCCCGCCGCGAGCACGTTCGGATGGTTCGCGTCGACCGCAAGGGCCGGTTCGTTCTGCTTGTTCTGCGAGAACACGAGGTCGTTGCTGCCGACCGTGACCTCGGTGTCGCCGCCGTGTACCGCCAGCGCGCTAGGTGCCGCGCCCACTGCAAGTGCCACGCTGCACGCAACGAACAAGAACGTCCGTCGCCGCAGCCACCTGAACCTTCTCATGTCTCCCCCTTGTCGCTTTGAAGACCGTTCGCGGAAGTCTTACAAAGGAGAAATCCGCTCTGCGCCGGCCACCGTGCTGGCTCCGGGCCCCGTTCCTCGCCGAAGGCGTGGGGACGATCCTCGCGGCGACCGAGTGAGCATCTCTGCGAAGCTGCCGGGATGACGACGCTGCCCGTCGCCGAGGCGTTCGACGTGGAAGGCGTCAAGCGCAGGCTCGGCGAGGCCGGCGGCGGCTACGAGGTCGTCCACGACTCGCCGCAACTGGAGATCGGTGTCTACGTGCTCGTCGCGCTTGAGCCCGACCGGCAGCAGCCGCACGAAGACGACGAGGTGTACGTCGTGCTCGAGGGAACGGGCGTGCTCGAGGTCGAGGGCAAGCGACTCGAGCTCCGCGAGGGGAACGCAGTCTTCGTCCCGGCCGGAGCCGACCACCGCTTCAGCGCCTACGAGCACCTGTCCGTGCTCGTGCTCTTCGAACGGCGGCCCGCGTGACGGCGCCCGCCGGCACCGCGACCGGGCCGCTCGCCGCCGACGAGCTGCGGCTTCTCGACGCGTACTGGCGCGCCGCCAACTACCTCTCCGTCGGCCAGATCTACCTGCTCGACAACCCGCTGTTGCGGGAGCCGCTCCGGCCCGAGCACGTGAAGCCGCGCCTGCTCGGCCACTTCGGCACCGTCCCTGGGCTTAACCTCGTCTACGCGCACCTGAACCGCGCCATCCGCGCCCGCGACCTCGACGCGATCTACGTCTGCGGGCCCGGCCACGGCGGGCCGGGGATGGTCGCGAACGCCTACCTCGAGGGCACGTACAGCGAGCTCTACTCGCACGTGACGGAGGACGAGGCGGGCCTCAAGGAGCTTTTCCGCCAGTTCTCCTTCCCGGGAGGGATCCCGAGCCACGCCGCGCCCGAGACGCCGGGCTCGATCCACGAGGGCGGCGAGCTCGGCTACGCGCTGGCGCACGCCTTCGGCGCCGCCTACGACAACCCCGGCCTCCTCGTCGCGTGCGTCGTCGGCGACGGCGAGGCGGAGACCGGGCCGCTCGCGGCGAGCTGGCACTCGAACAAGTTCCTGAACCCGCAGACGGACGGCGCCGTGCTGCCGATCCTGCACCTGAACGGCTACAAGATCGCGAACCCGACCGTACTCGCCCGCATCCCCGAGGAGGAGCTCGTCTCGCTCCTCGAGGGCTACGGCTGGCGGCCGCTCGTCGTCGCCGGCGACGAGCCCGAGGCGGTGCACCAGGCCTTCGCCGCGGCGCTCGACGAGGCGCTGGACGGGATCGACGCCGCCAAGCCGCCGATGATCGTCCTCCGCACGCCGAAGGGCTGGACGGGACCGAAGGAGGTGGACGGCCTCCCGGTCGAGGGCACGTGGCGCTCGCACCAGGTCCCCGTCCTCGGCGCGCGCGAGAACCCGGAGCACCTGAAGATCCTCGAGGAGTGGATGCGGAGCTACCGGCCCGAGGAGCTCTTCGACGACCGCGGCCGGTTGGCGCCCGAACTCGCGGGGCTGGCGCCGCGCGGCGACCGGCGCATGAGCGCGAACCCGCACGCGAACGGCGGCGCGCTCCTTCGCGACCTCTCCCTGCCGGACTTCCGCGACTACGCCGTCGAGGTCACGCGGCCGGCCACGACGTTCAGCGAGGCGACGCGCGTCCTCGGCGGCTTCCTCCGCGACGTCGTCGCCCGCAACCCGGACATCTTCCGGATCTTCGGGCCCGACGAGACGGCGTCGAACCGGCTCGCGGACGTCTTCGCGGCCTCGCCGCGCCAGTGGGAGGCCGAGATCGAGCCCACCGACGAGGACCTCGCGCCGGAGGGCCAGGTGATCGAGGTCCTCTCCGAGCACCTCTGTCAGGGCTGGCTCGAGGGCTATCTGCTCACCGGCCGGCACGGCTTGTTCAACTGCTACGAGGCCTTCATCCACATCGTCGACTCGATGTTCAACCAGCACGCGAAGTGGCTGAAGGTGACGCGCGAGATCCCGTGGCGGCGGCCGATCGCGTCGCTCAACTACCTGCTCTCCTCGCACGTGTGGCGGCAGGACCACAACGGCTTCTCGCACCAGGATCCCGGCTTCATCGACCACGTGATGAACAAGAAGGCCGAGATCGTCCGCGTCTACCTGCCGCCGGACGCGAACACCTTGCTCTCGGTCGCCGACCACTGCCTGCGCAGCCGCCACTACGTGAACGTGATCGTCGCGGGCAAGCAGCCCGCGCTCGACTACCTCTCGATGGACGACGCGATCGTCCACTGCACGCGCGGGATCGGCATCTGGGAGTGGGCCTCGAACGACGACACCGGCGAGCCGGACGTCGTGCTCGGCTGCTGCGGCGACATCCCGACGCTCGAGACGCTTGCCGCGGCGGCGATTCTGCGCGAGCGGCTGCCGGACCTGAAGGTGCGTGTCGTCAACGTCGTCGACCTGATGCGGCTCCAGCCCGACACCGAGCACCCGCACGGTCTCTCCGACAGGGAGTTCGACGCGCTCTTCACCACCGACCGGCCGATCGTCTTCGCCTACCACGGCTACCCGTGGCTCATCCACCGGCTCACCTACCGGCGCACGAACCACGACAACCTGAACGTGCGCGGGTACAAGGAGGAGGGCACGACGACGACGCCCTTCGACATGGTCATGCTCAACGACCTCGACCGCTTCCACCTCGTGATGGACGTGATCGACCGCGTGACCGGCCTCAGCGACACGTGCGGACGCCTGCGCCAGGACATGGTCGACGAGCGCCTGCGCGCCCGTATGTGGACGCGCCAGCACGGCGAGGACGCGCCGGCGATCCGCGACTGGACCTGGCCGTTCTGAGGCACCGCTTGCGGTGCCGTCGTCAGGACGTGCAGGCTTGGCCTGCGCGTCCGTCTGAAATGACCGGTCGAAGCGTTTGTGGCTGACGGTTCCGTACTAGTCGTCAACGCGGGCTCGACGAGCCTGAAGCTTTCTCTGGTGGAGGCTGACGGACGCGCCGAATCGGTGGCGTCGTTGACCGCTGCGCCGCGCGACGTCGAGGCGGTGGCGCACCGCGTCGTCCACGGCGGCGACCGGTTCCGCGACCCGGTCGTGGTCGACGACGAGGTCGAGAGCGAGCTTGCCGCGCTCGCCGACCTCGCTCCGCTGCACAACCACCCCGCGTTGACGGCGATCGAGAGCTCCCGACGAGCGCTCCCGGACGTTCCGCACGTCGCCGTCTTCGACACCGCCTTCCACGCGACGATCCCGCCCGAGGCGGCGACCTACGCGCTCCCGCGCCGCTTCCGCGAGGAGCACGGGATCAGGCGCTACGGGTTCCACGGCCTCTCGGTGCAGTGGGCGGCCGAGCGGGTGCCGGTGCCGCGGCTCGTCGTCTGCCACCTCGGGGGCGGCTGCTCGGTCACGGCCGTCCGGGACGGGCGCTCGGTGGACACGACCATGGGCTTCACGCCGCTCGAGGGCGTGCCGATGGCGACCCGGGCGGGCTCGGTCGACCCGGGCGCGCTCCTGCACCTCCTGCGAACGAAGGCGCTCTCCCTCGACGAGCTCGACCGGGCGCTCGAGCATGACTCCGGCCTTGCCGGCCTCGGCGGCACGGACGACCCGCGCAGGCTCGAGGGAACGCTCGCGCTCGCCGTCTACACGTACCGGATCGCCGGTGCGGTCGCGGCGATGGCCGTCGCGCTCGGCGGGCTCGACGCGCTCGTCTTCACGGCCGGAGTCGGCGAGGGCTCGGCCTCCGTGCGAGCACAGATCTGCGACCGGCTCGGCTTCCTCGGCGTCGAGCTCGACGCGGCCGCGAACGAGCGGGCGAAGCCGGACGCCGAGATCGCGACGGCCGCGTCCGCCGTCCGCGTCGTCGTCGTGCACGCACGCGAGGACGCGGTCGCCGCCCGCGCGGCGCGCGAGCTCCTCCACTTCGGATGACGCGGGTCCTCGTCGCCCTCGCGCCCGCCCGTCCCGAGACGCTCGGCCACGCGCTCGACGTCCTCACCGACGAGGAGCGCGAGCGGATCGGCCGGTTCAGGCGTCCCGCCGACGCCGCGAGCTTCGCCGCGGGGCGCGCGCTCGTGCGGCTCGCCCTCGCCGAGCTCGTCGGAGCCGCGCCAGGCAAGCTCGTCTTCGACACCTGGTGCGAGGTGCACGCGAGCCCGCACGGCAAGCCGCGGCTCGTCGAGCCCGCCGCAGAGCTCGACTTCAGCCTCTCGCGCGCCGGCCCGAGGCTCCTGCTGGCCCTCTCGGCCGCGCCCGTCGGCATCGACGTCGAGCGGCGCGACCGGGACATCGAGGTCGGCGTCGCCCGGATCGCGTTCGCCGACGACGAGCGCGCCGAGCTCGAGGACGCCGGCCCCGACGTCTTCCTCGCCTGCTGGACGCGCAAGGAGGCCGTCCTGAAGGCGCTCGGGCACGGGCTCGCCGTCGACCCGAAGAGCGTGAGCGTCACCTTCCGGGACGGCGTCGAGCCCCGCATCCGCCGCCTGCCGGAGGAGTTCGGTCCGCCCGAGGCATGGTCGCTAGTCCCGCTCGCGTGCGACGAGTGGCTCGCCGCCGTGGCGGTGCGGGGCGGACCGGAGATCGAGCTCGCCGACGCGCAACACCTCCTCGACGGCGCTAGGTGAGCGCGGCGGCGACGGCGTAGCCGGCGATCCCGCCGACGAGGACGATCGGGAACGACCGCGACGGAGCGACGAGGAGCGCGCCGGCCGTCGCTCCGAGAACCGGCACCGAGGCGGCGCTCCGGTCGGCGTCGACGAGGGAGAGCGCCACGAAGCCGGCGAAGAGCGGCGCGGGGATCCGCGCGAGCAGCCGCTCCACCCGCTCCGGCGGCGCGGGCAGGAGCACGAGGCCGGCCGCGCGGCTCAGGTACGTGAGCCCCGCCAGCACGAGCAGGAGCCACCAGCTCACCGTCTCCCTCCCACAAGCGCGACGGCGATCGCCGCCGCCACGGGCACGAACTCGCGCTCCGCGGGGAAGGCGTAGACGAGCGCGAGCGTGCCGAGCCCGGCCGCGACCGTGCGGGCGAGTCCGGCGCGGTCCTCGACGCTGATCGCGGCGAGGCCGACGAAGAGCACCGGGAACATCGCGGTCGCGGCGTCGGCGAAGAGCACGCTTCCGGAGCCGGCGAAGGTCCCGATCGCGGTCCCGCCCACCCACGTCACGAAGAAGATCGCGCCCGCGCCGAGCACCACCCGCACTGCGGGCCGGGCCGACGCCATCGCGAGCCCGAAGCTCTCGTCGTCCATCAGGAACGCGACGCCCGCCCTTCGAACGCGCCCCGTCCGGACACGGCTCCGCAGGACGGCGCCGAGGACGACGTTGCGCGCGTTCAGGATCGCCGCGGCCGAGATGACGGCGCCCGCCGCACCGCCCTGGGACAGGAGCTCCGCGGCCGCGAACTGCGCCGAGCCGGAGTAGATCAGCACCGAGGCGAGGATCGCGCGCCACGAGCCCCAATCCGGCCCGGCGACGACGCCGAAGACGACGCCGTAGACGGCGATCGCGAGCCCGGTGGAGAAGGCGGCGAGGACGATGTCCCGCTCGGCCCAGCGCACGCACTTAACCGACAAATTGCGTAACACCGGTTAGACTCTAGAGGATGAAGCGCCCCGATGTCGCCGGCAGCCTGTGCCTCGACTTCGTGAACACCGTCGATCCGCGGCACGCGACGCCGCGCGAGGAGCGGCTTCCCGACTACGCCGCCGTCATCGAGTGGGCGCGGCAGGCGGGGCTCGAGGCCTCGCCGCTCGAGGCGGCCGCCGCCTCGCGCGCGCACGAGGAGGCGATTTCGCTCCGCGAGACGCTGTACGCGATCTTCGGCGCGGTCGCGAGAGGAGAGGCGCCGCCAGCGGAAGCCCTGCGGCACCTCAACGACGAGATCGCGCGCAGGCCGCGGCGGATCACAGAGGGCTTCGCCTGGGCGTCCGACGACGACGTCCTCGCGCCGGTCGTCTGGTCGGCCGCCGAGCTCCTGACGAGCGGCCCGCTCGAGCGCGTCCGCGAGTGCCCGGGCGACGACACCTGCGGCTGGCTCTTCCTCGACACGAGCCGCAACGGCTCCCGCCGCTGGTGCGACATGCGAACCTGCGGCAACCGGGCGAAAGCCCGGCGCCATTACCGTCGGGCCGTCAGCACCGGCTCCTGATCCGCGATCGGTCTCAGGCAGCCCGCGAGCAGCGAGACGATCTGCTCGCACTCCTCCGAAGAGATGACGAGCGGTGGCGTGAAGATCACCGTCGTGTTCGAAGGCGAGAAGAGGAGCCCCGCGCCGCGCGCGGCGATCCGGAGCGCCGTCATCGTCCCGGCCGGGAGCGGCTCGCCCTCGGCGTCGCGCAGCTCGACGCCGGTGATCAGCCCCTGGCCGCGGATGTCCCAGATCAGCGGCAGCTCCTCCCGGAGGTCGTTCAGGCGCTCCCGCAGCTCCTCGCCGCGCTCGACCGCGTTCCGGAAGACGCTCCCGTCCTCCAGCTCGTCGAGGACGCCCATGGCCGCGGCGACCGAGACGGAGTTGCCGTCGGCGGTCGCGCCGTGCGGGAAGACGACGTCCGCGTCGAGCGCCTGGTCGAGGATCGCCCGCGTGATCGCGATCGCCGAGAGCGGCGCGTAGCCCGAGGTGATCCCCTTGCTCAGGCAGAGCATGTCGGGCCGCAGGCCGAGCCGGACGGTCTCGGCGAGCGCGCCGGTCCGCCCGAACCCCGTCGTGATCTCGTCGAGGACGAGGTGGATGCCGTGCTCGGCGCAGAGCTCCTGCGCGGCGTCGAAGTAGCCGCGCGGCGCAGGCAGGACGTCCGTGCCGAGAATCGGCTCGCAGATGAACGCCGTGAGGCGCTCCGGCCCGATGCGCTCGATCGCCTCGCGGAGGGCGTCCAGGTCCCAGTGCTCGATGCGGTGCACGCCGGGCGCGAGCGGCCCTTCCGCCTCGTGCATCCACGGCTCGTCGCTCAGGTGCGTCGCGAGTCCGCCGGTTCCGTGGTAGCCCTGCCGGAAGGCCAGCACCTCGGTGCGCTCGGGCTCGCCGTGGGCCTTGCGGACGAAGCGCGAGAGAAAGACGGCGCCCTCGGTCGCCTGCGCACCGGTCGTGAGCAGGCGGACGTGCTCCAGGTGGTCGGGCAGCAGCGAGACGAGCCGCTCGGCGTACTCGAGCGCGATCTCGGTCGGCTGGTCGTAGCGGACGATCTGACCGCCGGGGAGCCGGGCCACCTCGTCCGCCATCGCGCGGGCGACGCGCTCGTTGCCGTACCCGAGGGTGACATTCCAGAGGCCGGAGCGGGCGTCCAGGTAGCGCTTCCCGGAGCGGTCGTAGAGATAGCAGCCGCTCCCGTGCGTGATCGCGCGGTCGAGGACGTCCTCGCTCCCCAGGTCGTCCCGGGTCAGCGTGAGATACCAGAGGGCGTTCGTGAACGGTCGTTCCATGCCGGTTCTCCTTCCTCCAACAGGCCGGCGGCGTCGCGCTCCCTGCGGCGGAGCGCGTCGAATGTGCCGGCGACGAGGGTAGGACGATGTCGCCCGCGCGCGGCCGAGTCGGCGGCGAAGCGAAGCGCCATCGGCAGGCCGCGCCACGCGCGGCGTGCATCGTCGAGGATCGGATGCTGCCCGGCCACGAGGAGCCGGTCGTAGCGGAAGACGTGGTGCTGGGCGGCCGCCCACACGTCGTCGAGGAGCCGCAGCCGCCGCGGTGAGCGGTCGAGCCCGGCGAAGTACTCGTCGAGGAGCTCGAGCGTGGCGTCGGTCTCGGTGAGCCACTCCCCCTCGAGCTCGGCCTCCGGTTCGGGCCGGTCGGTGCGCTCGAGCCACTGGTAGTCGCCGTCGCGAGGCAGGGGCCGCGGGAAGCCGAAGGCGAGCTCGTTCCGCAGCCGCTGCTCGGGTGGGAGCGGGACGATCGGCGTCAGCGCGCGGGCGAGCGCCGCGGTCGAGATCCAGCCGGTGAACGGCGCCTGCCCGCCACCCGAAGGGAGAAGCGCGGTGAACCGGTCGACGACGTGCCACTCGTCCCCGCGCCGGGCGTCGACGAGGAGGAAGTGCGGCGCCTGCCCCTCGTGGCCCGCGCTCGACCAGTCGAGCCGGCCGGTGTTCGCGACGACGAGGCAACCGCCGGTGCGCTCGACCTCGGCAGCGATCGCGTCGAGGGCGGTGGCCGCGTCGCCGGCGCCGCGGTAGGCGAGCCGGCCCTCGTCGACCGGCGTGCGGTGGTGCGAGAAGGCGAGCAGGTCGTCGTCGAGGTCGGTGCGCACGGCGAGCCGGATCGACCGCGCGATGCGGTCGAGCGCCTCGGGGCCGAGGTAGACGGCGAGGTTCGCCGTGTAGCAGCTCAGCCCCTCGGGTCCGGTCACGAGGCGGTGGCGACGACGTCGATCAGGTCGCCGACGGTGTTGAACGTCCGGCCGGCGAAGAGATCGTCGGGCAGCGTCACGCCGAGCTCGTCCTCGAGCTGGACGAGCATGCCGAGGAAGCCGACGGAGGTTACGTGGAGGAGCGGCCCGTTCAGGAGCTCGTCCTCGGAGACCGTCTGCGGGTCGATCGAGAGCCTCGACTCGCGGACGACGAGGCGCTTCACCGCCGCGGCGACGCCGGCCGTGTCAGTGGAGGAAGCGGACAGCTCCGTTCCCTTCGATCCGCCAGCTGTACGTGACGAGCGCGTCGATCGTGACCGGCCCGCGGACGTGCACCCGGCCCGTCGAGATCGCGAGCTCGGCGCCCAGGCCGATAGTCGGCCCGTCGTGCAGCCGCAGCGAGCCGTTGACGATCACGGCCGCCGCGTCGACCCGGCCGCAGAAGCGCTCGATCGCCTCGGCGTCCTGGCCCACGATCCCCTCGGTGTGGGCCGAGCCGTGGCGGCGGATGTGGTCGATCGCCTCCTCCACCCCGTCGACGATCCGGATCCCGAGCACGAGGTCGAGGTACTCCCGGCCGTCGTCGTGGTCGGCCAGGGGCTCCACCCGCTCGAGCTCCTCGGGGAGATCGGCAATGAGCTCCTCCGGGACGCGAAGCCGCAGGTCGAGCAGCTCCCCTGCGGCCGCGCGCCGGGCCAGCCCGGCGAAGAACGCGTCGGCAACCCCTTCGTCGACGAGCGCCATCTCGAGCGCCGTGCACCCGGCCGGCTCGGGGAGCTTGCTGTCGAGGAGCAGCCGGACGGCGAGCTCCGGATCGGCCGACTCGTGGACGTAGAGGTGGTTGACCCCCTCGCCGCCCACGATCACCGGGATCCGCGACGCGGTGCGGCAGTAGTCGACGAGGCTCGGGCTGCCGCGCGGGAGGACGAGGTCGATCGCGTCGTCGCGGCGCAGGAGCTCCCGGAACTGGTCGCGGTCGGTGTCGCCCAGCACCTGCACCATCCCGTCCGGGAGCTCCGACTCGTCGAGCGCGTCGGCCAGCACGTCCCCGAGGAGGGCGTTCGTCACGGCGATCTCGGTGCTGCCGCGCAGGATCGTTGCGTTCCCGCTGCAGACCGACACGAGCGCGCCCTCGACGGTCACTGTTGGCTTCGCCTCGTAGATCATGAAGACGACGCCGAGCGGCTTCGGGACGCGACGAGCCTCGAGGCCGCCGAGCCCCCGCACGACCGGTCCCGGCCGCAGGAGCTCGGGCAGCTCGCGCGCGATGCTCCGCGCCAGCGCGCCGAAGTACTCCAGGTGCCGCTCCTCGAGGCGGATGCGATCGAGAAACGGGCCGGAGAGGCCGCGAGCCCGTGCCTGCTCGACGTCCTGCTCGTTCGCCTCCGCGACCTCCGCCCAGCGGCGGCCGATCCCCTCGGCGACGGCGTCCGCGAACGCGAGGTACCCGGGCGCTCCGAGCGGCGGTGCGGCATGGAGCGCCCGGCGGGCTGCCACGACCACCTCGTCGACCGCAGTCTCCGGCGCGGGCGCCAGTCCGGGCTCGGTCATCTTCCCCCCGTCGACTGGGCGGATCTTACCCTCCGCCCGTATCGATCTACCTTTGCTATGAGTTCAACTTGACAGAGTCGATCCTAACAAGCTAGCTTCCGACACCGGCCACGGACGTTTGCGCCCACCTAAGGGCGGTATACCGTTGACTATCTTCCCGCCGTCGGAAGGTCACGGGGAGAGAGAGCAAAGGGGGTTGCTCTTTCGGTGAGTGTGCCTCGGCACGGTCGAGCCGCAGCGACCAAGGCAGGAGCCGACGCCTCGGTGACGTGCGCGCGGCTCCTCGACCGCGTCGACTCAGCCGACCTCGACTGCGTCTCCGACAACGTCGCGCTGCTCCTCGCCCACGCCGGGGTCACGGACGTCCGCACGCCCTTCGCGCTCGACTGGCGCTTCGACCTGCGCGAGCGCGCGGACGGCCTGCCGCGGCTGGACCTACCGCCCGCCGGACTGCCGGAGCTCCTGGCGGAGCGGACGGGCTTCACGCTCGGATGGCAGCCCGTCGGCTCGCTCGCGGCGGCGGTCGCCGAGTGGCGCGAGGCCCTCGCCGCGGGCGAGCCGGTGCTCGTCGTCGGCGACGCCTTCGACCTGCCGTGGGTCCCTTACCACGGCCACAAGCACCTCGACCACGGCTTCGTCGTCGAGACACTCGAGGACGGCGTCGCGCACGTCGTGGACGCCTACGACAACGTCACGCAGTGGGGCCGGGCGGAGCCGCTCGCGACGACGGTGCCCGTCGACGACCTCGCGGCGGCGCTCGCGGACGGCCGCTGGACGCTCCTCACCCGGGTCGGCGACCCCGAGCCGCTCGACGTCGCCGAGCGGCTCGCCGAGAACGCGGCCACGATCCTCGAAGCCGAGCGGGGCGGCTCGTACCGGCGGTTCGTCGAGGCCCACCGGAAGCCGGACGAGCCGACGCTCGACAACCTCACCCTCCAGACGTGGCTCCTGGCCAGGAACCGCTCCCTCCACGCCCGGTGGCTCGGAGACCAGGAGGGGCTCGGCGACCTGGCCAAGCGGTTCGAGCGCGAGATCGTCGGCGCCTGGCGGCGGGCGGCCGAGACGGCGTACATGGCGCTCCGCCGCGTGAGCGCCGGCCGGCTGGTGCCGCCGGCGGCATTCGAGGCGGCGGAGGCGGCGGTCGCGGCCGAGCCCGCGCTCGCTGCCGAATTCGCGGGAGCGCGCGTCTGATGTTGATCCACGACGCGGTCCTCGAGGCGGCGCAGAGGCATCCCGGCGCGACCGCGTTCGGCGGCGACGAGATCACGTACGGCGAGCTCGAGCGCGTCGTCCTCGGCATGGCCGCCCGGCTGCGCGCCGAGACGGGCGGCAGCGGGAGGATCGCGATCGTCGCGCCGAAGTCGCCGGCCGCGGTCATGGGCATGCTCGCGACGCTCACCGCCGGGCTCGCCTACGTGCCGATCGACCCGCGGGCGCTGCCCGAGCGGCGCGACTTCATCCTCCGCGACGCGGGCTGCGCGCTCGGGCTCGTCGACGGCGAGGCCGAGCTGCCGGTGCCGACGCTCGACCTGCGCGCGGCGGCGGGCGAAGGGGCGGAGCGGCCGACCGTCGGGATCGACGACGAGGCCTACACGCTCTACACGTCCGGGTCGACGGGCGTCCCGAAGGGTGTCGTGATCACGCACCGGAACGCCGCCGCGTTCGTCCGCTGGGCCGCGCGCACCTTCCCGCTCGACCCCGGCGACCAGGTGGCCGTCCACGCGCCGCTCCACTTCGACCTGCCGGTGTACGACCTCTACGTCGGCCTCGCCGCGGGCGCGACGCTCCACCTCGTGCCGGAGCGCGTCGCGTTCTTCCCGCAGGCGCTGCACCGGTTCCTCGCGGAGCGCGAGATCAGCCACGTCTACGCCGTCCCCTCCGCGCTGACGGCGCTCGTGAACCGCTCCACGCTCACGACGGACGGCGCGCCCGCGCTCCGCCGCATCCTCTACGCAGGCGAGGAGTTCCGGCCCGAGCCGCTCGCGGCGCTCATGCGCGCCGTCCCGCACGCGCCGGTCGCGAACCTCTACGGGCCGATCGAGACCAACGTGATCACGAGCCACGTCCTCGACGGGCCGCCGAGCGAGCGGGTGCCGATCGGACGACCCGTCGATGGAGCGCACCTCGTCCTGCTCGGCGACGACGGCTCCGTCTCCGAGACGGGCGTCGCCGAGGGCGAGATCGTCGTCGCCGGCGACTGCGTCAGCCCGTGCTACCTGAACCGCCGCGACCTTACCGCGCAGAGCCGGATCGAGCTCGGCGGCCGTCGCTTCTACCGCACCGGCGACGTCGCGCGCCGCGACGAGGAGGGCGTCCTTCACCTGCTCGGCCGGCGCGACGGCCTCGTGAAGACGCGCGGCTACCGGGTCGAGCTCGGCGAGGTCGAGGCGATCGTCGGCACGCACCCGGAGGTGGCCGAGGTGGCCGTGCTCGCCGAGCCCGACCCCGAGCTGACGAACCGCCTGCACGCCGTCGTCGTCCCGCGGGAGGAGCAGGGCGACGGGGCCGAGCTCGTCGATCGGCTCGTGCGGCACTGCCGTGACCGGCTCCCGAGCTACATGGTCCCGATCCGGATCCACCTCGTCGCGAGCCTCCCGAAGACGAGCACCGGCAAGATCGCGCGCGCCGAGCTCCACGACCTCGTGCCGGCGGCCCGATGAACGACGTCCGCAACCGCGCCGCCGAGGCCCTGGCCGAGATCCTGCGGCTTCCGGTCGAGGAGGTCGGCGGCGGTTCGCCTCTCGACCTGCCCGGCTTCGACTCGGTCGTCGCCATGGAGCTCCTCGAGCGGCTCGAGACGGAGCTCGACGTCGAGGTGCCGCCGGAGCTGATCGTGCCCGAGGCTTTCGAGTCGCTGGACGCGCTCGCCGAGCTCTTCGCGCGGCCGCTCCAGGGGGTGGACGCATGAGCGTCCTCCACGAGCTCCTCGACCGCCGGGCCGCCGCGACGCCGGACGCACGCGCCCTCACCCGCGGGTCGACGACGTGGACCTATGCGGAGCTCCGCGAACGCAGCCTCGCCGGCGCGGAGTGGCTCGCGCAGCGCGGAGTCGGCCGCGGCGACCGCGTCCTCGTCGTCGCCCCACACGCGGCCGAGTCGGCGGCGCTCGCCTTCGCCGCGTCGCGGCTCGGCGCGATCTTCGCGGTGATCAGCGACCAGATCCGGCCCTATCTCCTGGAGCACGTGCTCGAGGACAGCGCGCCCCGGCTCGTCGTCGGCACGAGCGAGGCGGCGGCGACCGCAGAACGCCTCTTCGACGGCCCGGTGCACGAGCTCCATGACCTCCCGGCGCGCCCGCTCGATGGCGCCCGGCCCGCCGGCGGCGAGCCCTCCGACCCGGTGGCGTTCATCTACACGTCCGGCTCGACGGCAAAGCCGAAGGCGGTCGTCTCGCCGCACCGCCAGGTCGTCTTCGCGACGGGGGCGATCCAGAGCCGCCTGCGCTACCGGCCCGACGACACGGTCTGGTGCTGCATGCCGCTCTCGTTCGACTACGGCCTCTACCAGGTCTTCCTCGCCTGCGCCGCCGGCGCGCACCTCGTGGTCGGCGACGCCGCCTGCGCAGGCCCGCCGCTCGTGCGCGAGCTCGAAGCGCATGGCGCGAGCGTCCTGCCGCTCGTGCCGTCCCTCGCCGCGACACTAATCCGCCTCGTCGCCCGCACCGGCCGGCCGCCGTCGCGCCTCCGGATGGTGACGAACACCGGCGCCGCCCTCTCCCCCAGCGCCTCCGCGCGGCTCCGCGAGGTCGTGCCGGGCCTCGACGTCGTGCCCATGTTCGGTCTCACGGAGTGCAAGCGGGTCTCGATCGCCGAGCCGAACGCCGACGTCGAGCGGCCGGGCTCGGTGGGGACGCCGCTGCCGGGCACCGAGGCGTGGGTCGTCGACCCGGACGGGCGCCGCCTGCCGCCGGGCGAGACCGGCGAGCTGGTCGTACGTGGCCCGCACGTCATGGCCGGCTACTGGCGCGCGCCCGAGCTCACTGCCGCCCGCTTCCGCGACGGCCTCCTTTACACGGGCGACCAGTGCCGCCTCAACGCCGACGGCCACCTCTACTTCGCCGGGCGGACGGACGACATCTACAAGCAGCAGGGCTTCCGGGTGAGCGCGATCGAGGTCGAGGCCGCGGCGATGGACGTCCCGCAGGTCGAGCTCGCCGCGGTGCTGCCGCCGAGCGGCGACGAGGGCGCCCGCCTGCTCGTCACCGGCCAGGTCACCGAAGCGGAGCTCGCGCGGGAGCTCGCCGCGCGGCTCGAGGACCACAAGGTGCCGCCGCAGATCTCCGTCGTCGAGAGCTTTCCGTTGAGCGTCAACGGCAAGGTCGACAAGCGCCGGCTCGCGGAGGGGGTGCCCGCGTGAACGCCGCCGAGGTCGCCGAGCGCTACGGCACGCCCATCTACGTCTACGACCTGGAGGAGGTTCGCCGCGCGCACGCCGACCTCCGCCGCGGCCTGCCGGAGGAGGCCGTCCTCTACTACTCGTTGAAGGCGAACCCGCACCCGGTCGTCGTGGCGGAGCTCCTCGAGCTCGGCTGCCGCGCCGAGGTGTCCTCGCCGGGCGAGATCGGAGCCGCGCTCGCGGCCGGCGCCGACCCCTCCGATCTGCTGCTCACCGGGCCGGGGAAGACGAAGGAGCTCGTCGTGCTCGCCCTCGACCACGGCCTGACGCGCTTCTCGGTCGACTCGCCGCGCGACCTCGCGCGGGTCGAAGAGCTCGCCGTCGACCGCGATCTCGCCGTCGAGACCTTGCTGCGCGTGAACGCCGACGAGCCGGTTCCCGGCGCCGGGCTCGCGATGACCGGCGTCTCGTCGCAGTTCGGCGCCGACGCGTCCTGGGTCGTCCGCGAGCCGGGGCGCTTCCGGGGCGTGAGCGGCCTGCACTTCTACATGGGAACGAACCTCGTCAGCGAGGACGTCCTCGTCAGGCAGTTCGAGGTCGGCCTGAATCTCGCGGAGCGCCTCGGGGAGGTGATCGGCAACATCGCCGAGGTCGACCTCGGCGGCGGGTTCGGCGCGCCGTTCGCGCGCGCGGGCACGCGGCCGCAGCTCCCCGGCCTCGCCGCGCGTGTGGCCGGCCTGCTCGACGGGCGCCTGCCGGGCTGGCGGCGCGCCGCTCCACAGGTCGCGTTCGAGTCGGGCCGCTACCTCGTCGCGCAGTCGGGCACGCTCGTCAGCCGGGTCGTCGACGTCAAGGAGTCGAAGGGCGAGGTCTTCGTCGTCCTCGACACGGGGATCAACCACCTCGGCGGGATGGCCGGGCTGCGCCGGATCCCCAGGATCCTGCCCGACGTGGCGCCGTTGGGCGGCGACGCCGAGCGGGGCGAGAGCGTCCTCGCCGGCCCGCTCTGCACGCCGCTCGACGTCTTCGGGCGCGGCTCCGACCTGCCGTCGCTCGCGGCCGGCGAGCTGGTGACGATCCCGAACGTCGGCGCCTACGGGCTCACGGCGAGCCTCGTCGCGTTCCTCGGCTTCGACCCGCCGGTCGAGGTCGTTCTCGACGGCGAGGAGGTGGTCGCGGCTTCGCGGCTCGCGCTCGGGCGCGTGCCGGCCGGAGCACGCAAGCCGGTGAGGGTCTGATGCTCGGTCAAGCGGATCTGGAGGTGGAGATGGACGACGCAACCTTCGACGCGATCCTGCGGAAGCGCCTCAAGTACCTCGACGCGGAGGCGGTGCTTCCGGACGACGCCCCGCTCCAGGAGCTGGGGCTCGACTCGATGCAGGCGGTCGAGCTCCTGCTCGACCTCGAGGACGAGCTCGGGATCGTCCTCGCCGACGACGCCATGACGGCGGAGACGTTCGCGACGCCGGGCAGCCTCAAGGCGGCCGTCGCGGCGGCCGCCTCGGACGTGGAGGCGGTGGCATGACCGTCGTCGCGGAACGGACGCTCGAGGATCGCGTCGCCGCGGTCCTGCCGGTGCTGCACGACGAGGGACGCGAGATCGACGAGACGGCCGAGTTCCCCGTCCGCGGCCTCGCCGCGCTCCGGGAGAGCGGCCTCATGGGGCTGCTCGTCCCCGAGGCCGACGGCGGGCTCGGCGGCGGGCTCGACGAGCTCGTCCAGGTGAGCATGGAGCTCGCGGGCGAGTGCCTCTCGACGGCGCTCGTCTGGGGCATGCACTGCCAGCAGGTGGCGGCGATCGTCGGCCACGTCGGGCCGGAGCTCAAGGAGCGCCTGCTGCCGCGGATCGGCGCGGGCGAGGTCTACGTCGCCTCGGTGACGAGCGAGAAGGGCAAGGGAGGCCATCTCCTGAGCGCCGAGGCGCCGCTCCGGCGGGAGAACGGGCGCCTCGTCCTCGAGCGCGACGCGCCGATCGTGACCGGCGCGCTCCAGGCGGACGGCTTCCTCGTGACGATGCGCGACGACGAGTCGGCCCCGCCGAACGCGGTCACGCTCGTCTACGCGGACCGCGACGACCTGGAGATCGAGACGGCCGGGTCGTGGAACCCGATGGGCATGCGCGGCACGCACAGCGTCGCCGTGAAGCTCGCGGGCCGCCTCCCGGAGGCGAACGTCGTCGGCCGGCCGGGCGAATTCAAGACGGTGGCGACGAGGAGCTTCATCCCGGCCGGCCACATCGCCTGGGCGGCGTGCTGGCTGGGCGCCGCGCGCGCGGCGACGAGGGCCGTCGTCGAGCTCCTGCGCAGCCCGTCGGGGCGGAAGCAGTTCGACGTCGAGTCGGAGACGCTGCGGACGCGCCTCGCCCGGGTTCGGGTCGATCTCGACGCGATGGCCGCGCTGCTCGCGCAGGTCGTCCGCGACGCACAGAGCGAGGACGACCCGGAGCGGCCGCCGGTGCAGCTGCGGCTGAACGCCCTGAAGATCTTCTCGTCGGAGCGCTCGTTCGCGGCCGTCGACGAGCTGATCCAGCTCGTCGGCCTGCGCTACGGCTACATCCGGAGCGCGCCGTTCCCGCTCGAGCGGCTGTTCCGCGACCTGCGCTCGGCGAGCCTGAACTACGCGAACGACCGGCTGCTCACCGCGAACGGCGCGCTCGCGCTGCTCGACCGCGAGGTGGCGCTCGCCACGAGCGCCGGACGACAGGAGGGACGTGATGGACCCGCCCAGTGACTGGTACAACCTGCTCGCGGATCTCGACTTCGAGCTCCCGCCCGACCTGCCGCCGCCGAACGTCCGGTCCGGCGGGTTGAGCCCGCAGATCCCGCTCAGCCTGATCCGCCAGGAGCTGACGACGAAGCGCTGGATCCCGATCCCGGACGAGGTGCTCGCACGCTTCCGGCAGTGGCGGCCGACACCGCTCCGGCGCGCGCTGGAGCTCGAGTCGGCGCTCGGCACGCGGGCGACGATCCTCTACAAGTACGAGGGCGGGAACCTGTCCGGCAGCCACAAGCTGAACACGGCCGTGGCCCAGGCGCACTACTACAAGGCGGCCGGGACGAAGCGGCTCGCGGTCGCGACCGGCGCCGGCCAGTGGGGCACGGCGATCGCCGAGGGGTGCCGGATGTTCGGCCTCGGCTGCCGCGTCTACATGGTTCGCCGAAGCTACGAGGACAAGCCCTACCGGAAGACGATCATGGAGATGCTCGGCGCCGAGGTGATCCCGAGCCCGAGCGAGGAGACCGAGACGGGGAGCCGCTTCCTCGCCGCGGGCCAGACCGGCGGCACGCTGTCGATCGCGCTCGCGGAGGCGATGGAGGAGACGGCGGTCGAGGGCACCCGCTTCTGCGCCGGGAGCGCGGAGACGTACTCGATGCTGCACCAGACGGTCGTCGGCCTCGAGGCGATGGCGCAGTGCTCCGAGCTCGGCGTATGGCCCGACCTCGTGGTCGCCGGCGTCGGCGCGGGCAGCAACCTCGCCGGGATCGCCTTCCCCTTCCTCGGCCGTGCGCTCACCGGCGAGGGGCCGGAGGTCCGCTTTCTCTCCGTGGAGCCGACCGCCTGTCCGAAGCTCACGAAGGGCCGGTACGCGTACGACTACACCGACAGCTCGGAGCAGACGCCACTCCAGAAGATGTACACGCTCGGCAGCCGGTTCACGCCGCCGTCGATGCATGCCGGCGGCCTGCGCTACCACGCGACCGGGAAGCTGATCAGCGCGCTCTACGACCGCGGGATGATCGACGCCGTCGCGTACCGGCAGCAGGAGGTCTTCTCCTCGGGGACGCTCTTCGCCCGCTGCGAGGGCATCGTCCCGGCGCCGGAGAGCGCGCACGCCGTCCACGGCGCGGTCGTCGCGGCCGAGGAGGCCGACGCACGCGGCGAGTCGCTCACCATCCTCCTCTCGCTGAGCGGGCACGGTCTCTTCGACATGACCGCCTACGAGGCGCACGCGGCCGGCACGCTCGAGGACGTCGAGGTGCCGGACGAGGTGATCGAGGAGTCGCTCGCGCAGCTGCCGGAGGTGGCCGAGCCGGTCGCTCCCGCGGGAGAGAGGAGGTAGCCGTGGCGACGTGGGCGCTCCTCCCCTCCGTGGCGCAGACCGAGTTCCGTGACTTCATGCGCCACTGGCCGACCGGCGTCGCGATCGTGACGACGGCCGGGCCGGACGGGCCCGTCGGCTGCACGGTGAATGCGCTCATGTCCCTCTCGGTCGAGCCGCCGCTCCTGGTCGTCTCGTTCTGCGAGGACAGCCGCACGCTCGAGGTGATCCGCCGTACGGAGATGTTCGGCGCCAGCGTGCTCGCGGCCGAGCAGGGCGAGCTCAGCGAGCGCTTCTGTCACTGCGCGCCCGCGGAGCGCTTCGACGGCCTCGAGCTCCGGGTCGAGCACGACGTGCCGCTGCTTGCCGGCGCGGCCGCCCAGATCGTATGCGCGGTGCAGGAGCTCCAACGCTGCGCCGACCACGTCCTCGTCGTCGGAGCGCCGGTGTGGCAGTCGGTCGAGCCGAAGCGCGGGCCGCTGCTCCTGCACCGGGGCGCGCACCGCCGCGTCGCGGGATGACCCACGCAGAGGCTCCCGCGGCCTGGCGCGCGTTTGACGTCGAGCTCGACGAGGAGGCGGGCGTCGCCACCGTCACGCTCGCCGGCACCGGGGCCGGGAACGCGATGGGCGGCCTCGTCTGGTCGGAGCTCCCGTCCGTCTTCGAGGCGCTCGACGCGGACCCGGCCGCGCGGGCGGTGGTGCTGCGCGGCGCGGGCGACTGCTTCTCGGTCGGCCTCGACCTGCGCTGGTACATCCCGCGCTACCGGCGCCAGGTGCGCGCGGGCGCCGGTCCGGACGTCGTGCAGCGGCTCGTCGACGACGCGACGTGGATGCAGGACGCGCTCGGCGCCGTCGCCTGGAGCCGGCTTCCCGTCGTGGCCGCGGTGCACGGCCGCTGCATCGGCGTGGGGCTGGAGCTCGCGGCGGCGTGCGACATCCGGCTCGCTTCGGCCGACGCGGTCTTCTCGCTGCCGGAGGTGCGGCTCGGGATCGTCGCCGACCTTGGCGTGCTCCAGCGGCTCTTCCGGATCGTCGGTCCCGGGCACACCCGCGAGCTCGCGCTCACCGGCCGCGACGTGCCGGCCGACGAGGCACGCTCGATCGGGCTCGTGACGAAGGTGCTCGCGACCGGCGAGGCGCTCTTCGCGGAGGCCCGCGCGGTCGCCGAGCGGATCGCCGGCCACCCGCCGCGGACGGTGCACGGGATCAAGCAGGTGATCGACCGGACGCAGGACATGCCGCTCGAAGCGGGCGTGCGCTACAGCGGCCTGTGGAGCGCGAACTTCCTCCCGTCGACCGAGCTCGTCGACCTGCTGACGGCCGCGTTGCGCGCTGACTTACCTGCGAACGAGCGTTAGCCGGTAAGCTCCCGCGGTGGCCGTCCGGCGGGCCTCGCTCCTCCCGATCGCCCTCGCCGTCGCGCTCGACGGCGTCGCGTTCGGCCTCCTCGCCCACACCGTCGGCTTCGGCCCCGTGGTCGCGGTCGCGTTCTCGGTGCTCGCCGTCTCCGGCTCGGCGCAGTTCGCCGCGCTCTCGATCGTCGGCTCGGGCGGCGGGGCGCTCTCGGCCGGGCTGACGACGCTGCTCCTGAACGCGCGCTGCATTCCGATCGGGATCTCGGTCGCGCCGCTCTTCCGCGGCAGGCTGTGGTGGCGCGCGCTCACCGCGCAGCTCGTCTTCGACGAGTCGTGGGCGTACGCGCAGACGGCGCCCGGCCGCTGGAACCGCCGCCTCCTCTTCGCTGCGGGCGCCGCCGTCTACGTCGGCTGGGTCGTCGGGACCGCGCTCGGCGCGGTCGGCGGGACGCCGATCGGCGATCCGAAGCGCTTCGGCGTCGACGCCGTCTTCCCCGCCTTCTTCCTCGCGCTGCTGGCGCCGTTCCTGACCTCGCGGCGCGCCTTGGCCGCGGCGCTCGCGGGAGCGGCGATCGCGCTCGCGCTCACGCCTGTGACGCCGGCCGGAGTCGCGATCCTGGCGGCCGGCGCCGGCTGCCTCGCCGGGGTCAGGCGATGAACGGGCCCTGGAGCGTCGTGCTCGTCGTCGCATCCGTGGCCTTCGGTCTGCGCGCGGCGGGGCCGGCGCTTCTCGGCGAACGGGAGGTGCCCGCGCGGCTCGCCGACGTGATCGAGCTGCTGCCGCCGGCGCTCCTCGCAGCGTTCGTCGCCACCGGCGTCTTCGTCTCGCGCTCCGCGCTCGTCCTCGACGCGCGGGCCGTCGGCCTCGCCGTCGCGGCGTGCGCCGTCCTCGCCCGCCTTCCTCTCCCGGCCACCCTCGTGCTCGCCGCGTCCGCGACCGGCCTCGCCCGCCTCCTGTGATCGACCTCGAGCGGGTTCGCGCCGAGACGCCCGGCTGCCTGGAGCGCGTCTTCCTCGACAGCGCCGGGTCGTCGCTGCCGCCGGCGCCGGTCCTCGACGCGGTGCTCGGCCACCTGCGCCGCGAGGCCGAGGTGGGCGGCTACGTCGCGGAGGAGGAGCGCGCGGCGGACCTCGCCCGCGTCCGCGAGAGCCTCGCCCGGCTCCTTGGCTGCGCGGCGGAGGACGTCGCGCTCACGGACAGCGCGACGCGGTCCTGGACACAGCTCTTCTACGCGGTGCCGCTCGCCGCCGGCGACCGGATCCTGCTCTCGCGCTCCGAGTACGCATCGAACGCGATCGCCGCGCTCCAGCGGGCGCGCGCGCACGGCGCGCAGGTCGAGGTCGTGCCGGCCGACCCGACGGGTGAGCTCGACCTGGACACGCTCGAGCGCCTGCTCGACGAGCCCGTCCGGATCGTGTCGCTCGTGCACGTGCCGACGAACGGCGGCCTCGTCAACCCTGTCGCGGAGGCGACGGAGCTCGTCCACCGGGCGGGCGGCCTCGTCCTCCTCGACGCCTGCCAGTCGGTCGGCCAGCTCGCGGTCGACGTGCGCAGCCTGGGCGTCGACGCGCTCGCCGGCACCGGGCGCAAGTGGCTGCGCGGCCCGCGGGGAACCGGCTTCCTCTACGTCCGCCCCGAGCTCGCGCGCGAGCTGGAGCCGCCGATCCTCGACCTGCACTCGGCGACGTGGACGGCGGACGACCGGTACGAGCTCGCCCCGGGCGCGACCCGCTTCGAGCTCTGGGAGTCCGACGTCGCCGCCCGGCTCGGCCTCGGCGCGGCGGTCGACTACCTGCTCGCGCTCGGGGTCGAGGAGGTCGAGGCCGCCGTCCGCGCCCGCGCCGAGCGCCTGCGCTCGCTCCTCCGCGCGATCGACGGCGTGACCGTCGCCGACCTCGGCCGGCGCCCGGCAGGCATCGTGACCTTCGCGGTCGACGGCGTCCCGGCCGCAGCCGTCCGTGAAGCGCTCGCGAAGCGGCGGGTCACCGTGACGGTCAGCAGCCGGTCTTCGACGCTCCTCGACATGACCGATCGCGGCCACGACGCCCTCGTCCGTGCCTCGCCGCACTACTTCGTCTCCGAGGAGCAACTCGAGGCCGCCTCCGCCGCTGTCTCGGAGCTGATCTCCGCCTGACTATTTGACAGCCGCCGCCTCGCGCCCTAAGAATCCGGGCAACTCAGGGGAGGAAGCTGATCCAGCGGTCGCTCGTCGCGGCTGCGGCATTCGGTCTTCGGTCCGCCGGCCCGCGGACGAGACGATGATCGAGACCGTCCCTGCCCAGCTCCGCTACGTGTGCACGCTCGCGTTCGGCGCCCGGCTGCACGCGCGGTCGCTCGACCGGCTCGTCACCGCCCTCCTCGACGCGCGGGAGGAGTTCGGGGAGGTCGGACGGGACGCAGCGGAGGCGCTCCGCGGGCCGGAGCTCGACGAGACGACTCGGCGCGAGGTCCAGATCCGCCGCTTCCGCAAGCAGGCGGAACTCGCCGCGCGGACGCCGTACTACGGCCGGCTCTTCGCCGAACTCGGGGTCGAGCCGCGGAAGCTGCGCTGGGCCGACCTCGAGGCGCTGCCGACGACGCCGAAGGAGGCGCTGAAGGCGGATCCGGACGCCTTCGTCCCGGCCGGCGCGCGGCCCGCGTTCCGGGCGCTGACGACCGGGACGACCGGCATTCCGACCACCGTCTACTTCTCGCGCGCCGAGTACGACGCGACGGCCGCGCTCGGCGCGGTCAGCGTTCTCCTCTCCCGTCAGATCGAGCCCGGCGACGTCGTCCAGCTCTCGGTCAGCTCGCGCGCCCTGTTCCCCGTCATGCTGGCGGGCCAGGTCGCCGCGCGGGTGGGCGCGGTCGTGTACCAGGCCGGGCTCGTCGATCCCGCGCATGCGCTCGCCCTGCTCGCGGAGAAGCGCTCGCTGCACGGGCACTCACCGCAGGCGAACGTCCTCTCCACCGTGCCGTCGTACCTCGGAAGCCTCGTCGAGCGCGGCGCCGAGCTCGGCTACCGGCCGCGGGACTTCGGCGTCGAGCGGATCGTGCTCGGAGGCGAGGTCGCGACGCAGGGGCTCCGAGACCGGGCGGCGCGTCTCTTCGGCGAGGTCGAGTACGTCGAGGGGTACGCGGCGACGGAGATCTTCGGGACCGGGGCGCTGACCTGCCTGAGCGGCCACCTGCACTTCCCGGTCCCGCCGGGGCTCGTCGAGGTGCGGAGCCTCGACGGGCGGCGCGCCGCCGAGGCGGGCGAGCCGGGCACCCTCGTCATCACGCCCTTCGCGCCCTACCGGACGACCACCGTCGTCCTCCGCTACGACACCGCCGACGTCGTCCGCCTCCCGGCCGAGCCGCCGACGTGCGAGCTGAGCACGATCCCCGCGACGAGCCCCGTACTCGGCAAGCTCGCGCGCTCGATCCCGCACTCGGCCGGCTGGACGTTTCCGCGCGACGTGGTGGAGGCGCTCGAGGCGCTCGAGGAGGTGCCGCTGCCGGCGCGCTTCGGCATGCGCGCCGACCAGGGCGGCGTCTCGGTCGAGGTCGTCGCGCGGGAGGACGACACGGGCACGCGCCGTCGCATCGCCACAGCCCTCGAGCGCCGCGTGCCGCTGCGCGGCCTACGCGTGGTCACGGATCCCGCGGCGCTCGAGGACCCCGCGCTGTTGCGAACCGATCTCAGGGAGCACTCGTTCTCCGACTTCGGCGCTCCGCCGCTCCGCGCGGCCACGGCCGAGGAGGCGGTGCCGGCGTGATCGCCTGGATCGTCGTGATGGCGTTCGTCGTCGCCGCGCCCGTCGCCGCCTGGATCTATTTCCGGCGCTTCGAGCTGCTGCGCCCGCCGATCGGCGTCTTCGACTGGCACGACGTCGTGTTCATGCTCGTCGCGATCGTGGTCGTGCCGATCGCGTATCTCGCGTTGCCGCGGGCCGTCGTCGGCACGATCCTCTGCCTCCTCGCGCTGAACATCTTCTGGTTCGGGCTCGAGCCCATCCTCCGGTTTCGCTCGCTGATCTGGCCGGCTGCGGTCGGCCTCGTGGCCGCCGACGTCGTCGTGAACGTCACGTCGCCGGCCGGCGCGTTGTGGGTCGTCGCCCTCAACGACGTCGAGCTCGTCGCGCTCGCCGTGTTCGTGACCAACATGCTCGTGCAGAGCGGGATGCGCGCCCGCGACCTCGCGTTCCTCGTCTCCGGGCTCGCGGTCTACGACGTGGTCGTGACGACGTACCTCGGGGTCATGGGCGACCTCCTCCGCCGGCTGGCGACGCTGCCGTTCGCGCCGCTCGTCGCGTGGCGGGAAGGGGACTGGCTGGCGGTCGGCCTCGGCGACCTCCTGATGGTCGTGCTCGCACCGCTCGTCCTGCGCAAGGCCTTCGGCCGCACCGCCGGCCTCGTCTCCGCGGTCACGTCCGTCGCAGCCGTGGCCGGAATGCTCGCGGCGATACGCCTCGGCTGGTTCTCCCGCCCGATTCCGGCGATGATCGTCCTCGGCCCGCTCCTCCTCCCGCAGTACGCCTGGTGGCGCCTGCGCCTCGGCCGCGAGCGCAGGACGTCGGAGTACCTGGAGCTCGACGCGCCGGCGCACCGCGTCACGCGCGACGCGGTCGACGCGACGCGCGAGCGCCCGCTGCTCCGGCGCGGCGCCCTCAGGCGTGGCACCACGACCCCCGCGATGGAAAGGAGGTGACGCATGAAGGCGCATTGCAGCTACGCGCGCTACGTCTGCTCGATGCTGACGGCGGTCGGCTTCATCATCGGCGGCTCGAGCTGAGCTCGGCGCCGCGACAGGCAAATCCGGACGATCGAAAGGGGGTGAGCTCGATGAAGGCACGCTGCAGCTTCGCGCGCTACATCTGCTCGACGCTGGTCGTCGTCGGCTTCGCGATCAACCCGAGCTAGCGGCGACCCTCGCCTCGGCGTGAACACCTACGGGGTCGAAAGGGGGTGAGCTCGGTGAAGGCCCATTGCAGCTACGCGCGCTACGTCTGCTCGATGCTGGCGGCGGTCGGCTTCGCGATCGGCGGCGGCTCGAGCTGAGCCCGCGTCGCGGCAGGCAACCCCGACGACCGGGAAAGGGGGTGAGCGCGGTGAAGACACGGTGCGCATATGCCCGCTACATCTGCTCGATGCTGGCGGCGGTCGGCTTTGCAGCCGGCACCGGCGGCGGCACCAGCTAGCCGCCTCAGGGGGGCCGGGGCGCTCCTGCGGCAGCCCTGAACAAGCCGCAGGGCGGTCGACTGACGAGCCGGCCGCCCTACCCCGCTCAATCCTGATGGTCGGCGCCGCCGAGTCGGCGCCTTAAACGATCGGATCCGCCGGCGCGTCGGGATCGGCGGCCGCGCGCTGCAGCGTGGCGCCGAAGTCGGAGACGAGCTCCGCGATCTCCTCCTCCGCGGCGACGTTCTCGTCGTAGACGGCCGCGCAGAAGAAGCCGTCGTCGTCGGCGTCGACGTAGAAGAGGAGGTCGCCGCGCGCACCGGGAGGCGGGACGTCGACGACGTTCGACCGCACACGCGGAAGCGCGAGCCCCCAGTCTCCCAGCTCGCCGGGGAAGGCGAGCTGCACGCTCGGGAAGCGGGGCAGCGGGCCCGACGGCGCGAGGACCTCCTGGATCAGGATCGCGAAGGGCAGCTCCTGGCGGTCGAGTGTGCGGAGCACCGTCCGGCCCGTGGTCCGCACGGCGTCGCGGAAGGTCGCTCCCTCGTCGAAGCGAACGCGGATCGGGAGGTTGTTCGCGAGCAGCGCGAGGAGGTTCTCGTGCTCGCGCCGGACCCGGTTGGAGACGTTCGAGGTGAGGACGATCTCGCGCCGGCCCGCGCGCCGCGCGAGCTCGAAGCCGAAGGCGGTGACGAAAGCGGCGAACGGCGTCGCCGGAACGGCGGCGGCCAGCTCGGACACGGCGCGGGTGCTCTCGGGCGGGAGGTGCGCGCGGTAGATGCGCGCGCGCGTCTGTTCGACGTCACGCGGCCGGTCGGATAGCCACGTCGAGAGGTCGGCGCCGTCGAGCTCCGGCCGCCACTCCGCGAGCAGCCGTTCGCGCTCGCTCTCCAGGCGCTCGCGCTGCCAGCGCGCGTACGCGATCGGATCGCCCGGAGCCTCGGCGAAGGCCGGCTCTGCGCCCGCGAGCGCCGCCTCGTACGCCGTGGTCAGATCGCGGAAGAACACCGTCAGCCCGTAGCCGTCGGTGAGGAGGTGGTGGAAGACGAGGACGAGCGCCGCCCGGTCGCGGGGCAGCCGCACGAGCGCGCTCCGGAAGAGCGGCGGCCGGGTCAGGTCGAACGGCCTCGCCGCGACGGTGACCGACATCGCGTCGAGCCGCAGCGGCCAGTCGTCGTCGTCCGGGAAATGGCGGAGGTCGACCCGGACGTGGTCGAGGTCGACGGCATCCTCGATCTCCTGGCCGAGCTCGCCGCCGTCGCGCCGGAAGGCGGTCCGGAGCGCCGGGTGCCGGGCGGCGACGTGGGCGAGCGCCGTCTCGAGCGCGCCGACGTCGAGGTCGCCCTCCAGCTCGACGTACTGGATGAGGTGGAACCCGAGGGGGTCCAGCGGGCTTTCGACGAAGCGCAGCATCCGCTGCTGGGCGAACGACAGCGGGCCACGGAGGGCCATCACCACGATGGTAACCACCGGTTGACGTCGTGCCTACGCCCGGCCGCTGCCGCTCTGGCGCGTCCGCGAGATCTAGACGTGCCAGTCCTCCGGGTCGAAGGCGTGGCGACCGGCGCGAAGCCGCTCGAGCCACTCCTGCACGCGCTCGGGGTGGCGAACCCGCAATCCCGGCGGCCCCGTCCGCACGAGCGCGGTCCATAGCGGCCTGATCGTCGCGCCGCGGAAGGCCTTCGCCTGCCACGAGCCGATGCCGAGATGGAGGCTGCGGAGCCCGTGCTCGGCGAGGTACGCCACCGGCTCGTAGACGACCAGGTTGAAGTACTCGAACGCGCCGGGCAGGCGGTCGTAGTCGAAGCCGGCCAGCCGCCCGAAGAGCCCGGAGCCGAAGCGGTAGGTGAGGAACATGGCCGCGACGCCCTCGGCGTCCTCGCCGGTGAAGACGGCGCTGCGGTCGGCGAGGGTCGCCGACTCCGCTTCCAGCAGTGCCGCGAGCACCGCCGGGTCGGCGGGCTGGTCGTAGCGGCGCTGGACGTTGGCGAGGAGCGGCGCCAGCTCGCTCCGGCACTCGTCGAGGCCCCGCACCGCCGTGCGCAGGCCGCTCTCCCGAAAGGCGCGCCGCTCGCGTCGCACCTTGTTCCGGCGGTTACGGCGGAGCCGGGCCAGGTACGCGTCGAACCCGTCGCCGCAGTCCTCGAGCTCGGCCTCGACCGTGTCGAGCGCCGCGGTCACGGACGCGACGGCGCCGAGCGCAGCGAGCGCGCGCGAGGTGAGAAACGGGAAGACGAGCATCCCCTCGATCGACGACAGTGCTTCCTGGAGCGCCGCGTCAAGCTCAGACGGGCCGGCGGCGAGAAGCGTCGAGCGGTAGCCGGCGCGCGAGCCGGCGAGGACCGACCGGCTCGTCCGCGCCGACGAGGGCAGCGAGGCGCCGAGGGTCGTACCAGGCGTTCGGCTCGTGGGCGACGCGGTAGAGCGGGAGCGCGGCGACGACGCGGCCTCCGGCGGTGGTGACCGCGTACTCCGCCGGAACCTGGCTCTCCACGAACCGCAGCCACGCGTGGGAGACGTGGAAGCCTTCGTCGCCCGCGAGCGCGTCCCACTCCGCCGCGCCGACCTCGTCGACCGACGCGAGCCTCACGCGAGGATCCGCGCGGCCGGGACGGCCTCGACGGCCGCAACCGCAGCGTCGAGCGTCTCCAGGCACTCCTCGACTCTCGCCGCGATCGCCGTGCAGTACGCGCACCGGGCGTGCAGGTGGCTGCGCGGCGGCAGCAGGAGCTCCTCGCCCGGTCGGACGAGGACGCGCACGCGGTCGACCTGCGGCGGTAAGACCGCGCGGTCGACGACGACGCGCTCGACCACGCCGTCTTGGCGTGGGTAGCAGAACCGGATCCCCGCCACCCGCGAGAGGCGCGGACGCAGGTCGGGCTCGCGGCCGCACACGACCGCTGCGCCCGCGAGGCCGGGGTCGATCCCGGTCGCGCGCAGGCCGAGGTACGGGATGAGGTCGCCGCCCTGCCGGCCGTTGATCTCGATCACCTTCGGGCCTGCCGCGGAGAGCTTCACCTCGACGTGTGCCCAGCCGTCGCGAAGCCCGACCGCGCCGAGCGCGGCCGCCACGACCTCTGTCAGCTCCGAGTCGCCGAGCAGCGGATCGGCGCCGTCGACGACATGCCCGACCTCGGCGAAGTAGGGCTCGAAGCCGAGGAGCTTCCGGGCAACGAACACCGGCGTGACCCGGCCGCGGAAGCACAAAGCGTCGACGCTGACCTCGAGCCCGTCCACGCACTCCTCCATGAGGACGGCGTCGTTGAAGTCCGGGGCCTCCGGGAGCGTCTTCGCGCGCGCGAGGGCGAACGCCGCGTCGAGCTCGGCAGCGGAGTCGACGCGGATCACGCCCTCGCTCGCAGCGAGCGCCTGCGGCTTCAGCACGAGCGGGAAGCCGAGCCGCGTCGCCGCTTTGCGCGCGTCGGCCGCCTCGCGCGCCACGATCGACTCGGGCTGCGGCACGCCGGCCGCCCGGAGCGCCGCGCGCGTCGCCCGCTTGTCGCGGCAGCGGTAGACGGCGTCCGGATCCCCGCCCGGGAGGCCGAGCAGCCGTGCGACCTGGGCGGCGACGAGGATGCGCGCCTCGTCGTAGCAGTAGACGCCGTCGATGCGGGTCGTCGCCGCGAGCTCGCGGGCGGCGGCCACGGTCGCGTCGGCGTCGAGGGTGTCGACGACGGTGCTCCCGACGACGAAGCGGAGCTCCCACTACGGCTCGTGCGAGGAGAAGAGCCAGATCCGGTACTCGCGCGCGATCGACTCGAGGAGGTAGTCGCGGTAGTCCTCCCAGGACGAGTCGACGAGGAGGAGCAGCGGCCGGGTCACAGCGGCCGGGTCACGCGGCGGCTTCGAGCAGGCTCCCGATCACCGCGATCGGGCCGGGATCGGTGAGCTCGAGGTGCGTGCACGGGAGCTCGTGCACGTCGATCGCGCCGGTCACGTACGGGCGCCACAGGTCGGGGGACAGCACCTGCGGCCGCTCGGACGCGGCGACGAACGTGAGGGAGCCGTCGAACCTCGCCGGGCGGTGCCGCCGCGCGAGCGTGTCGTGGTGGCTCGCGAGGCGCGCGACCCGCTCCGCCTGCTCCACCGAGAGGAGCGCGAACGGGTGCGCGGCGCGGCGCGCGGCCTCGACCAGGCTCGCGACGTCGCCGACCTCGCCGTCGACCGAGAGCCGGAGGAGCTCGGCCAGCTCGCGCACGGGGTCGGGCTGTTCGGGGGCACGCGGCAGGTCGACGAGCGGATAGCCGTCGAGGAGGGCGAGCAGCGCGACATCCCGGAGCCGGCAGGCGACAGCGTGGGCCAGCAAGGCCCCGAACGACCAGCCGGCGAGCAGGCACGGGCCGTCGGGCTGGATCTCCCGGACGAGCGACGCATAGTCGCGCGCGAGCTCGTCGACGCTCTCGGGGAGCTGCTCGCCCGCGAGTGCCTGGAGCGCGTAGACCGGCCGCTCGGGATCGAGCCCGGCCAGGAGGCCGGCGTAGCTCCAGCCAAGCCCGGTCGCGGGCGGAAGGCAGACGAGCGGCGGCAGGCTGCCCGCCCGGCGGAGCGGGAGCACCCGCTCGAGCGCGCCGTCCTCCGGCGGCCGCGCGCCGAGCCGGCCGGCGAGCTCGGCAACGGTCGGCGCCTCGAAGAGCGTCCGCACGCCGAGCCGGACGCCCAGGTCGTCGTGGATCCGCTCGACGAGGCGCATCGTCAGCAGCGAGTGGCCGCCCAGGGCGAAGAAGCTGTCGTCGATCCCAACCTGCTCCAGCCCGAGCACCTCGGCGAAGGCCCGGCAGAGGGCCTCCTCCTGCGGCGTCCGCGGCCCACGCCCCGCCTTGGCCTGCACGTGCGGCGCCGGGAGTGCCGCGCGGTCGACCTTGCCACTCGGGGTCAACGGCAGCGCGCCGAGCGGCGCGATCACGGCCGGAACCATGTGCTCCGGCAGCTGCCGCCGGAGGTGCGCGCGCAGCTCCTCGGGCGCGGCCGTTCCGACGACGTACGCGACGAGCCGCTCCTCGCGAAGCGCCGCGACGGCCTGCTCGACGGCCGGGTGCCGGCGCAGCACGGCCTCGATCTCCCCCAGCTCGATCCGGTAGCCGCGCAGCTTGACCTGGTCGTCGGTGCGCCCGAAGAACTCGAGCTCGCCGTCGAAGCCGAAGCGGACGAGGTCGCCCGTCCGGTAGAGGCGCCTGCGGCCGGCCGGGTCGGGCACGAAGCGCTCGGCCGTCAGCTCCGGCCGGTTCAGGTACCCGCGCGCGAGACCCGCGCCGCCGACGTACAGCTCGCCGACGACGCCCACCGGCACGGGCCGCATCCGCTCGTCGAGCACGTGCACGTCGGTGTTCGCGATCGGCCGGCCGATAGGCACGCTGCGGTACCCGCCGCCGCGCGAGCAGTCGTGGGAGGTGCACTGCACCGTCGTCTCGGTCGGCCCGTACGTGTTGTAGAGCGCGGCGGCCGGGAGGACGCGCCGGAACTCGTCGCGGAGCTCGAGCGGGAGGACCTCACCGCCCGAGAGGACGAACCGGAGCGAGGTGCAGCGGGCGAAGCCGGGATGGGCGAGCAGCACGCGCAGGAGCGAGGGCGGCAGGTCGAGGAAGGTGATCCCCTCGCGCCGGATCAGGTCGACGAGGTACTCCGGATCCTGCGCACCGCCGGGTCGGGCGACGACGAGCCGGCCGCCGGTCACGAGCGGCGCGAGGAGCTCCGCGATCGACGCGTCGAAGCCGATCGACGCCTTCTGGAGCACGCGGTCGTCCGGCCCGAGCCGGAACTCCTCCACCAGCCAGCGAAGCTGGTTCGCAAGGCCGCCGTGGGTGGCGACGACACCCTTCGGGACGCCCGTCGAGCCCGAGGTGTAGACGACGTACGCCGCGGCGTCGCCGGAGACGGGCCGGGGCGGCGCGACGGCCTTCGCATCACCGAGGTCGGTGAGCACGAGGTCGACCTCCGCGACCGGCTCGGGGCGCGGATCGCTCGGGTCGAGCGGAACGTAGACCGCACCCGCCCGCAGGATCCCGAGCAGCGCGGCGACGAGCTCCGGGCCGCGCTCCATGCGGACTCCGACAAGCGTCTCGGGCGGAACGGCGACCGCGCCGGCGCGGGCCTCCAGCTCCGCGTAGGTGAGCTCCGCTCCCTCGAAGCGCAGCGCGACCGCGCCCGGCGCCCGCGCCGCCTGCTCGGCGAAGAGCTCGTAGACGTTCCCCTCCGGCACCTCGCGGCGCGGGCCGCGCGAGCACTCCGCGAGCCAGGCGCGCTCCTCGTCGTCGACGAGCTCGTAGTCGCCCACCGCCCGCGCGGGATCGGCGGCCGCCTGCTCCAGCAGCCGGAGGTACCGCCGCGCCATCCGCTCCATCCGCTCGCGCTCGAAGAGGCTCTCGTCATAGGCCCAGAAGACCTCGACCTCCTGCGGCCGCTCGAAGGCGTGCACCTCGAGGTCGAGCGTGCTCTTCAGCCGGCGGAGCCGCACCTGCTCCACCTCGAGCCCTTCCAGGCGAAGAGGTTGGGCGGGCGCGGCGAGCAGGCTGAAGACGACCTGGAAGAGCGGCGTCGCGTCGAGCCGGCGGGCCGGCGAGACCTCCTCGACCACCCGCTCGAACGGCGCCTCGGCGTGGCGGTAGGCCTCGAGCGCCGTCTGCCGCACCTCCTCCATCAGCTCGGCGAAGGTCGCCTCGAGCCGGACGCGAACCCGGAGCACGAGCGTGTTCAGGAAGAGGCCGACGAGCCGCTCGAGCTCGGCCTTCTGGCGGCCCGCGATCGGCGAGCCGACCGCGACGTCGTCCTGGCCGCTCGAGCGCGCGAGGAGCACCGCGAAGGCGGCGAGCATCGTCATGTACAGCGTCGCGCGGCTCGCGCGGCTTACCTCCCGCAGGCGCGCAAGCGCCTCGCCGCCGATCGCGACCCGCAGCACGCTCGCCGGGGAGGCGGCGGCCGAACGGCGCGGGCGGTCGGCCGGCAGCTCGAGCCGCTCCGGAAGTCCCGCGAGCCGCTCCTTCCAGTACGCGAGATCGGCATCGAAGTCGCCGCGGCGCCGCTGGGTCAGCGCGAAGTCGGCGTACCGGAGCGGCAGCGGCGGCAACTCCGGCTCGCATCCCGCGCGGTACGCGGCATAGAGCTCCTGGAGCTCATGGCGCAGGAGCGCCTGCGACCAGCCGTCGGAGACGATGTGGTGCGTCGTCAGGACGAGGCCGTGCGAGCGCGCCCCGAAGCGGAGGAGCTGCGCCCGGACGAGCGGACCTGCCGCGAGGTCGAACGGCCGCTCCCACTCCTCCCAGAGCGCCTCTTCGAGGCGCGACTCCGGCACCCCGTCGACCTCCTCGACGGGCAGCTCGAGCCGAAGCTCGGGCTCGACGACCTGCATCGGCTCGCCTTCGAGCGTCGGGAAGCGCGTCCTCAGGCTCTCGTGACGGGCGACGAGCGCGTCGAGCGCGCGCCGCAGCGCATCGCGATCCAGGTCGCCGCGGAGGACGAAGCCTTCGGGGACGTGGTACTCGCCGCTCGTCCCTTCGAGCTGGTGCAGGAACCACAGCCGCTGCTGTGCGAAGGAGAGCGGGATCCGAGGTTCAGGGGAGAACCGGGACATCGGCGGTCAAGACCTCGTATCCGTCCTCGGTGACGAGAACGTTGTCCTCGATACGGATGCCGCCGAAATCCATCATGCGATCGGTGCGCTCCCAGTCCACAGTGTCCCCGTGCCGCTCGCGGAGCTCCCGATCGCGTAGGAGCGAGGGCACGAAGTAGATCCCCGGCTCGACCGTGACGACGTGGCCGGGCTCGAGCGGCCGGTCGTAGCGCATGCGCGGATAGCCGGGATAGTTGCTGTCGCGGCCCTCGAGCTGGTCGCCGGCGTCGCGGATGCCGAGGCCGACCATGTGGCCGATCGAGTGCGGGAAGAAGATGGTGATCGCGCCCTGCTCGAGCAGCGACTCCGGCTCGCCGCGGAGCAGGCCGAATTCGACGAGGCCCTCGCCGATCACGAGCGCCGCCGTGCGGTGGACGTCACGCCACTCCGTCCCCGCGAGGCACGCCTTCGTCGCGGCGACGCCGGCCGCGCGCACGAGCGAGTGCAGCTCCGCCTGCTCGGGCGCGAGCGTCCCGGAGACGGGATACGTCCGCGTGATGTCGCTCGCGTACGCCTGCACCTCACAGCCTGCGTCGATGAGGACGAGCTCGCCTTCGCCGAACGGCCTCGCGGAGGGCGGGAAGTGCAGCACGGCCGCGTTGGGCCCGCCCGCGACGATCGTGTCGAAGGCGAGGAAGTCGCCGCCCGCTCGGAAGAACTCGGCCTCGAGCTCGATCTGCACCTCGCGCTCGGTCACGCCCGGCCGGAGCAGCGGCTGGATGGCCGCGAAGCCGGCCGCCGTCGCGCGCTCGGCCGCGCGCATCCGCTCCAGCTCGCTCTCGTCCTTGCGCCGCCGCACGTCGTTCAACCCGTAGCGGAGCGTCTGCTCGAGCTCGGCGTCCGACTGCGCCGCGTCGACCGGGGCGCCGAGGACGGCGACCGGCCGGCCCTCCCGCTTCTCCAGCCAGGCCTGAAGCTCGGTCACGGGGACGCTCTCGTTCTCGCTCTCGACGCCGCCCGACCAGAGCCGCTCCTCGTTGGTGACCGGGGCGACGAAGTCGACCCAGTCCTCCTGCGGGTCGAAGGCGAGGACGCCGCCGGGCCGCTCGCGGTCCGTGAAGTAGAGGTACTCCGAGTGCGAGCGGAACGGGTAGGTGCGGTCCGCCCTACCCGGGACGTGCAGCGGCTCTCCGGCCCCGATCAGCACAACCTCGGAGTCGAGGTTCCAGCGTTCGGCGACGGCTCGACGACGGCGTTCGAGCTGCTCCTGCAAGCAATCCGAGTCTACCGGCGGGCTTCGAGAAAGCCGAGTGTGCGCTCCATGACCAGGCCGGCGGCCCGCTCGTCGTAGTCGGAGAGGCTCCGGTCGGTGAACAGGTGCCGGTCGCCCGGGTACAGGAAGAGCTCGGCGCCCTCGACCTCCGCCACGAGCTCGCGGGCCACGTCGACGTCGCCCAGCTCGTCGTCCTCCATGGTGTGGATCTGGAGCGGGACGCCCTGCGGCCACGGCCCGCCGAACTCGGATGTCGGGATCGCGGCGTGGAAGAGCAGTGCTCCCGCGGCGCCCGGCCTGGTCTGGGCCAGCATCTGCGCCGGCACCGCGCCGAGCGAGAACCCGCCGTAGACGAGCTCGGCCGGCAGGCTGTCGGCGGCGAGCCGGCCGCGCTCGACGATCGTTTCGAAGCCGACTTCACGGGCGTAGGCCATGCCCTCGTCGAGGTCCGCGAAGGTCTTGCCGTCGTAGAGGTCCGGAGCGTGGACGACGTGCCCGGCGGCGCGGAGGTCGTCGGCGAAGGCCAGGCACCCGGAGGTCAGCCCGTGCACATGGTGGAAGAGCAGCACCTCGGCCATGCGTCCTGCAACCTAGACGACCTGCGGCTCCGGCACCAGGCGACCTTCGGCGAAGCGCCTGGGATCGAGCACACGGAGCGCCTCGTCCTCCCGTCCGCCGAGTATCGCCTCGGCGAGGATCCGCCCGACCGCGGGGGCCTGCATGAAGCCGTGGCCGCTGAAGCCGGCCGCGACCCAGACCCGGTCGCGCACGCGGCCGAGGATCGCCTGGTGGTCGGGCGTCACGTCGTAGACGCCCTCGACGCGGTGCGGCAGCGCGACGTGGACGAGCCGCGGCAGGAACTCCTCGATCGCCGCTCTCGCGCCGGAGGCGAGCAGGCGTCCGTCGGCGAGCTGCTTCGCCGCGAAGCCGCGCTCGGCCGAGACGACGAGCGGCTCGAGCAGCCGTTCGCGGATCGGGTCGCTGAAGTGGAGGGTGCGCGGCTCCGGGCGGATCGGCAGCTCGGGCAGGAGCCGCGGCGAGTCGACGCCGGCCGCGACCACGACCGCGCCCGCCTGTACGTCGTCGAGCGACCGCACCTCTTCGATGCGGACGTCGGCGAGCGCGCCGAGTGCTTCGACGATCGCCTGCGGCCGGTCGAAGTAGCCGTCCTCCCCGCACCAGGCGCCGCCCGCGAGGCCTTCCGCGCGGAGGTCCGGCACGAGCTCCGCCGCCTCGGCCGGCGAGACGATCCGCGACGGGACGCCGAGGCTGTTCTGGAGTTCGACGCTCTGGCGGAGCCGTGCGAGCGCGCCCTCGGAGTGCGCGAGGAAGAGGTATCCGCAGGCGCGGAAGCCCGGGTCGACGCGCATCCGCAGCCGCTCCAGCACGTCGGCGTACCAGCGGAGCGACTCGCCGGCGAGCAGGCAGTTCACGCGCGTGCCCCACTGCCGCCGGACGCCGCCGGGCTGTACGCCGGAGGCTCCGGCGCCCATTCCGGTCCGCTCGTAGACGACGACGGACGCGCCCCGCTCGGCGAGGTGGAACGCGATGGAGAGGCCGACGACACCGGCGCCCACGACCGCCACGTCCGCCTTAGACTCGCGCCCCATCGTGTTCGACTATGCACGGCGAAGACATCGGCTGGCGGAGCGGATGGAGGCGGAGGGCGTCGACGTCCTCTTCCTCGCGCCGTCCGCCGACCTGGAGTATCTGACCGGCGTCGAGCGGGAGATCCCGACCTTCGGCCAGAGCTCGTACGCGCACGGCTGGGTCGCCGGGGCGTTCTTCCGGCCGCGTGCCGACCCGGTCTTCGTCCTGCCGCGGATGGTCGTCGCGTTCGAGCTCCAGCGCGAGCCGGAGGGCGAGCTCGTGGTGGTGAACGAGCAGGACGACGGGCTCGCGATCTTCGAGCGCGTCGCTCGCGGCCTCGGCGATCCGCAGAGCGTCGCGGTCGGCGACCGCGTCTGGGCCGAGACGACGCTTCACCTCGCGCGCGTCTTTGGCGCCGAGCGCCTCCGCACCGGCTCGGCGCTCGTCAACGAGCTGCGCCGCCGGAAGTCGCCGGAGGAGCTCGAGGTGATGGGCCGTGCGATCGCGATGGCGGAGCAGGCCATGGCCGCGGTGACGCCGCTCGTCGTCGCCGGTGCGACGACCGCCGACCTCGCCGAGGCGGTCGACCACGAGTTGCGCGCCGCCGGCTCGCGGACGCCGTCGTTCACGACGCACGTCTTCACCGGCCTCGGCGAGGGCGAGCTCGACTCGGGGACGGCGACCGCGGGCGAGCCGCTCCCCGAGGGGACGTCGGTGATGTTCGACTTCGGCGCGGTCGCCGACGGCTACTGCTCCGACTTCGGGCGCACGATCTACGTCGGCGACCCGCCGGCCGACTACCGCACGGTCTACGACGTCATGCTCGCCGCGCAGGAGGCGGGGCGCGCCGCGGCCGTCGCCGGCACGCCGGCCGCCGAGGTGAACGCCGCCTGCCGCGCGCCGATCGAGGAGGCGGGTCTCGGCGAGCACTTCCGCCACCGCATGGGCCACGGCATCGGCCTCGGCCTCCATGAGCGGCCCTTCATCTCGCCCGAGGAGGAGACCCCGCTCGAGCCCGGCATGACCTTCACGGACGAGCCGTCGATCATCGTCCCCGGCCGGTTCAGCGTCCGGATCGAGGACATCGTGGTGTGCGAGGAGGGCGGCGGGCGGAAGCTCGGCTCCTACCCCGCCGCCCTCGTCGCGAACGACTAGCTATCTCGGAGAGACTCGGGTGACGTCCACCTGGTACTGGGCGTTGAAGACCGCGTTCCGCAGGTCCTTGGTCGACACGAACACCTGCGTGGGCTGGATGAGCGGGAAGAAGGGCCCGATCGCGTTCAGCCGGCGCTGGATCGCGCGGTAGACCGTCTGCCGAGCCTTCGCCTTCGTGGTCACCCGAGCCCTGGCGGCGAGCCGCTCGGTCGTCGCGTCGCCGCCCTTCGGCCAGCCGGCGCGGAGGCCGACGAGCTCACCCGGCGTGAACACGAGGTAGTCGGCCGGGTCCGGGTAGTCCGGGCCCCAGAGCGACAGGCCGAAGGCCATCTTCCCGTCGCGGTACTTCTGGAGCCACGTCCCCACCGTCGAGCCGGCGAGGTCGATCTTGAAGCCGGCCTGCTGGAGGTTCGCCTGGACGCGCTGGGCGAGCGACGGGAACGGCACGCCGTTGATCGTCAGGTCGCTCGGGTACTCGAGCGTGATCGTCTTCCCCGCCGCGCCCGAGGCCTGGAGCTCCGACCTCGCCCTCGTGAGGTTCCGCTTGACCGCGGCGCTCTTCGGCAGCGACCCGAGGAACATGTTGGGGATCACGCCCGGAGCCTGGATCGAGCCCGGCCCCGCGAGCCGTGCGAGCGACGCGTAGTCGAGCCCGTACCGCACGGCCGCCTGGAAGTGCCGGTTCGACGTGACCGACGAGACCTGCGGGTTGTTGTTCGCGAGGATGAAGAAGATCCAGGTCGACGGCGCCGTCCGCACGTTCAGGCGCTTGTTCCGCCTGATCGACTGCGCCTGGTCGGCCGAGAGGTCGATCGCGACCTCGTGCGTGCCGCGCTGGATGTTGATCAGCTGCGTCGCCGCGATCATGTTCCGGACCACGACCGTCTTGAACGCGGCCTTCCGCTTGCCCCAGTAGCGCGGGTTCGGCACGAGGGTGATCTGCGAGGTCGTGCTGTAGCGCTGGAGGAGGTACGGCCCGCTGCCCGCGCCGCGCGAGGCGGCGGAGTTGAGGAAGCGCTCGGCCTTGTCCGTCTTGGCCGCGTTGGGCCCGTCGGTGCCGCCGTGCCTGCGCACGAGCTTCGAGTTCACGACCCCGAGGGACGTGTTGGTCAGGATCGAGGGGAGTGCCGTGTTCGGCGTCTTGGAGCGGAGGACGACGGTGTACCGGCCGCGCGCCGAGGGCGTCACGCCGTCGAGGAGGAAGGCCGGGTTTCCCTTCAGGTTGATCAGGCGGCGGAACGAGAAGACCGCGTCCCTCGCCGTCAGCGGGGTGCCGTCGGCGAAGTGGACGTCCCTCCGCAGCTGGAAGACGAACGTCCGCGCGTCCTTCGACGCCGTCCACTTCCGCACGAGGAGCGGAATCGGATGGGCGAGATCGTTGCCCCGATACGTGAAGAAGGTGTCGTAGATGCCGCGGTCGACGATTGCCGCCGTCGGCTCGAAGGCCCGCTGCGGGTCGGCCGTCTTGATCTCGAACGAGCGGTCGATCACGAGCGTGCCGCTCGCGGCCGACGAGTGGGACGCGCCTCGCGTGGACGTGGCGCCCCATTCGCCCGCGGCCGTCGCGAGAGCCGCCGCAGCGAGCAGGACCCCTTTCGCCGCCCAGCGGGACCGGAAACGTTGCATTGGCAGCCTCCGATAGAAGACGGGCAGGATCAGGCGAGCTTACTTTTCTTCGTTGTGAATTGATAGGTGACGCGCTTGCTCCGCGGGAGGCGCGGGGGGACGGCCGTCAACCTGAAGCCAGCACGCGACCGCGCGACCGGGCGCAACCGGCGTCAGCGCCGGATCCTCGACGGGGCAGCGCTCAAACGCGTACGGGCACCGCGGGTGGAAGCGGCAGCCGGACGGAGGCCGCGCTGGGTCGGGCACCTCGCCCGGCAGCGCCTCGGGCAGGAAGCCGCTCCCGTCGGGGTGCGGCACGGCGCCGATCAGCGCCTCGGTGTACGGGTGCAGCGGAACGGACCAGAGCTGCCGGGTCGGCGCGGCTTCGGCCATGACGCCGAGGTACATGACCCAGACGGCGTCGGCGACGTGGCGGACGATCGCGAGGTCGTGCGAGATCAGGAGCAGGGAGAGTTCCAGGCGCCGCGAGAGGTCGACGAGCAGGTTCGCCACCTGCGCCTGCGCCGAGGCGTCGAGCGAGGCGAGCGGCTCGTCGAGGACGAGGACGGACGGGTCGGCGGCGAGCGCGCGGGCGATCGCGATCCGCTGGCGCTGGCCGCCGCTGAACTGGTGCGGGAAGCTCTCGGCAGCGCTCGCCGGCAGGCCGACGAGGTCGAGCAGCTCCGCGACGCGGGCGCCGCGGCGGCGACGCGGTACGAGGTCGAGGACGTCGAGGGCGTCGGCGATCTGCGCGCCGACCTTTCGGCGCGGGTTGAGCGACGAATACGGGTTCTGGAAGACGAGCTGGAGCCGGGCGAGCTCTCGCGCGCGCGCGCGTCTACGTAAAGGCGTGACCGGCCGGCCCTCGAAGCGCACCGTGCCCGCGCTCGGCGCCACGAGCCCGACCGCGGCGCGCGCGAGGCTCGACTTCCCGCAGCCGGACTCGCCGACGAGGCCGACGATCTGGCCCCGCTCGACGCTCAGGCTCGCGCCCGCGACGGCCTTGACCTTCTCGAGGCCGCGCCGCTCGTAGGTGACCTCGACGCCGTCGAGCTCGAGCACGCTCATCGCGCGGCGAACGGATCGGGAGGGCAAGCGAAGGCGCGGCCGTTCTCGTGGAGGAGCGGAGGCACGGCGAGCGCGCAGCTCTCGAGCGCGTAGGCACAGCGGGGGTGGAAGGCGCAGCCGCTCGGCAGCCGCCGCGGGCTCGGCGGCGCTCCGCGGATCGCGACGAGCGGGCGCTCGCCCGCCGCCTCCGGGTGCGGGAGCGCGTCGAGGAGTGCGCGCGTGTACGGGTGGCGCGGCCGGCGGAGCAGCTCCTCGCGGTCGCCGCACTCGACCACCCGGCTCGCGTAGAGGATCGTGACGCGGTCGGCGATCGAGGACATGACGCCGAGGTCGTGCGTGATCAGGATCACCGACAGCTCGGCCTCTCGGCGCAGCCGGTCGAGCAGGCGGATGATCCCGGCCTGGACGGTCACGTCGAGGGCCGTCGTCGGCTCGTCGGCGATCAGGAGCTTCGGCCCGCAGGCGAGCGCGATCGCGATCGCGATCCGCTGCCGCATTCCGCCTGAGAACTGGTGCGGGAACGCGTGCAGCGCGCCCTCGGGGTCGGGGATGCGCACCTGCTCCAGCAGGTCTGTCGCGCGGCGCGCCGCTGCGTGCCGGTCGAGCCCGAGCCGCCGCCGCACGTGCTCGGTCAGCTGCTTGCCGACCGAGAGCATCGGGTGGAGCGAGGTCATCGGATCCTGGAAGACCATCCCGATCTCGCGCCCGGCGACGCGCCGGAGCTCCTTCCCGCGCAGGCGCAGGAGGTCGCGGCCGCCGAAGACGGCACTCCCCTCGACGACCGCACCCGGCGGCAGCAGGCCGAGCAGCGCGAGCACCGACATCGTCTTGCCGCTGCCGCTCTCGCCGGCGACGCCGAAGACCTGCCCCGGCTCGACCTCGTAGTCGACCCCGTCGACGACCGTGACGAGCCCGCCCGGCGTCGGCAGCTTGATTCGCAGGCCCTGGACCCTGAGGAGCGCGCTCATTCCTGCGACTCCCCGCCCCAGGCGGTCTGCGGGTCGAAGACGTCGCGGAGGCTGTCGCCGAGGAAGTTGAAGGCGAGGACGGCGGTGAAGATCGCGAGCCCCGGGAAGGTGCCGATCCACCACCACTGGAAGTACTGCGCGCCGTCGGCGACCATCGAGCCCCACTCCGCCCGCGGCGGCTGAGCGCCGAGGCCGAGAAACGAGAGGCCGGAGAGGAGCAGGGTCGCGTTCGCGAGGTCGAGGGTGGCGAGCACGAAGACGGGGCCGACGACGTTCGGCAGGACATCGCGGAAGAGCGCGCGCCGCGCGGAGGAGCCGAGGAGGCGCGCCGACTGGACGTACTCCGCGTCGGCGACCGAGAGCACGAGCCCGCGCACGACGCGCGCGTACGACGGCCAGGCGACGACGACGATCGCGAGCGCCGCGTTCTGGAGCCCGCGCCCGAGGACGGCCGCGACGACCATCGCGAGCACGATCGGCGGGAAAGCGAAGACGAGGTCGGCGGCGCGCATGAAGAAGCCGTCCACGACCCCGCGGAAGTAGCCGGCAAGCGCGCCGACGAGGCCGCCGACCGCCGCAGCCATGCCGACGAGCAGGAGCGCGATCGGCACCGAGACGCGCGAGCCGTAGAGGACGCGGCTCAGGACGTCGCGGCCGAGCTCGTCCGTCCCGAAGAGGTGCTTCGCGGAGGGCGATTGCTGCGGCGCGAAGGTCTGCGCAAGCGGGTCGTGCGGGGCGATCAGCGGCGTGAAGATCGCAATCACGATCCACGCGAACGCGATCACGGCGCCGACGATCGCGAGCGGCTGCCGCCACGCCGGCCGGAGCCGGCGGCGCCGCGTCCGCAGCCGTACCGCAACCGCGCTCACGTCACTCGGATCCGGGGGTCGATGACGCCGTAGAGGACGTCGACGACGAAGTTGATCGTGATGTAGACAACGGCCACGAAGAGGCTCACGCCCGCGATCGCGGGCACGTCGAGGTTGACGGCGGCCTGGTAGGCGTACTGGCCGATCCCGGGCCAGGAGAAGATCTTCTCGACGAGCACGGCGCCCGTGAGCACGTTCGCGAACACGAGCCCGAGCACGGTCACCACCGACGGCAGCGCGGCGCGCAGGATGTACCGCGTCACGACGAGCCGCTCCGGCAGGCCTTTCGCGCGCCCCGCCCGGACGAAGTCGTTGCCGACCACCTCAAGCACGGCCGAGCGCGTGTAGCGGGTGAGCAGGGAGACGTTGAAGGCGGCGAGCACGAGCGCCGGCAGGATCAGGTGGTGCAGCGCCTGCACGTAGAGCCCCCACTTGCCGGCGAGGAGCGCGTCGATCGTGTAGAGCCCGGTCTTGTGCGGCGGCGGGAGCGCGCCCGGCTCGAGGCGGTCGGCACCCGGGAACCAGCCGAAGCGATAGAAGCCGAGGTAGAGCGTGACGAGGGCGATCCAGAAGGTCGGCATCGAGATCCCGGCGAGCGAGACGACTCGCAGCGCGTGGTCGGCCGGCCGGTTGCGGCGCAACGCCGCGACGATCCCGAAGGCGATGCCGAGGACGGCCGCGACGAGGACGGAGTAGAGCCCGAGCTCCGCGGTGGCGGGGATGAACTGCGCGAGGTCGTGGCGCACCGGGGCGTGCGTCAGCGCCGACTCGCCGAGGTCGCCCGTGGCCAGGTGCTTGACGTAGAGCCAGTAGCGGACGGGCAGCGGCTTGTCGAGTCCGTAGTGCGCCTCGAACGCGGCGACCGCGGCCGGGTCCCCGGCGGCCTGCTCGCCGAGGTTCGTCGCCGCGGCGTTGCTCGGCACGAGCTGGGTGAGGATGAAGACGACGAGCGTGATCCCGATCGCGAGCAGCACGAGCGCGGCCGCGCGGCGGAGCAGAAAGCGCCCGAAGCTCGCCGAGGGACGCGGGATGCGGCGCGCCCGCTTCGGAGCTTCGGCGATGGCGGTGGGCGCCGTCGTCAAGGGCTCACGATCGTAGCGCGGCTCCTCCTCAGGTAGAACCGAGGTTGTGACCCACGGCATCGACGTGGCTATCGTCGGTGGGGGCCTCGTCGGCAGCGTCGTCGCCCGCTGGCTCGCGGACGGCGGCGCCCGCGTCCTCGTGTTGGATGCCGGCTCGCCGGCCTCGGCCGTGCCGGGAACGCATCTCCGTAACGTCCCCGCCTGCCGCGCCGACCGCTCCTTCTACTACGACCTCGTGCGGACCCATCTCCGTCCGGCGTCGATGCCGCTCCCAAAAGAGAGCCCGCTCGGGCCGCCGATGCCGGAGGGACAGGGCCTGAATGCCGAGCAGCGCATCGGGCGCAACATGCCCGCCGCGCGCGTGACGAACGTGCTCGGCGGCATGGGCGCGCTCTGGAACTGCGTCACGCCGCGGGCGGACGAGTGGTCCGGCATCTCCGACGCGGAGTACGCGCGGGCCGAGGAAGCCCTGAGCGTCAGCTTCGAGGCGTCGGAGGGATCGCGCCGGCAAGAGACGATCCTGGACGCACTCGGACCTCCCGCGCAGGCGGCACCCCTTGCCGGACGGCGCGACCGCTGGACCGGCCCGGCGGAGATTCTGGGCGAGGGCGTCCCGGTCCTGTCCCAGCACGCCGTGCGGAAGCTGCGCCACCGCGAGCGCCGCGTCACGGAGGCTGAAGTGGTCGCGCTCGACTCGGGCGAGGTGACGACGGTCGTCGCCGACACCTTCGTCGTCGCCGCCGGCGGAATCCGCACGCCCGCTTTGCTGGCCGCGTCCGGAATCGGGAACGACGCGCTCGGCCGCTACCTCTACGACCACCCGCTCGCCTACGGCCAGCTCGTCCTGAGGGGCGAAGGGTTCGCCGGCGACCCGGATCCGTTCGTCATCGTCCCGATGGACGAGTCGCGGCCCTGGCACGCCCTGCTCCTGTGCGACTCCTACGACGCGTCCGTGCTCGAGGGGCGGATCGACGACTCGCTCCTCCTCGGCCTCTACTGGTACACGCTGATGGAGCCGCGCCGCGAGAACCGGATCGTCTTCGGCCGCGCGACCGAGGCGGTCGGCCTCCCGCAGCCGACCTTCGAGTACGCCCTCGAGCAGTCGGATCGCGACCGGCTCGACGCAGCGCTCGAAGACCTGCGCGTGGCGGGAGCGCTCCTCGGAACGTTCCTGCCGACGCGCCCGCCGCAGATCCTGAGCGCCGGCAGCTCGATGCACCTGATGGGAACCACGCGCACCGGTGAGGCCGACGACGGCGAGAGCGTGGTCGACCCGACCGGCCGCGTATGGAGCTTCGAGAACCTCTACGTCGGCGGCACGAGCGTCGTGCCGTGCGCGACGGCGACGAACCCGACCCTCGCCGTCTGCGCGTTCGCAGCCCGAACCGCGGACCGCATACTGGATCGATGACGACGAAGACGCCGGCCGAGATCGAGCTGATGCGGACGGCGGGCTCGATCGTCCGCGAGGCGCACGAGGCGGCCGCCGCTGTCGTGGCCGAGGGCGTCACGACGGCCGAGATCGACGCCGTCGTCGACGACGTCATCACCTCCCGCGGCGGCGAGCAGCTCTTCAAGGGCCAGCGCGCCCCCGGCGCCGATCCCTTCCCGGCCGCGACCTGCGTCTCCGTGAACCAGGAGATCGTGCACGGCATTCCCGGCCCGAGGATGCTGCACGGCGGCGACATCGTGTCGATCGACGTCGGCGTCCGCTACGAGGGCTGGTGCGCCGACGCCGCGGTGACATGGCCGGTGGGCAAGGTCGCGCCAAAGCTCCGGAAGCTCCTCGAGACCACCGAGGGCGCGCTGCGGGTCGCGCTCGAGACGCTGCGCCCGCACCTCCGCTGGAGCGAGGTCGCGAAGCCGATGGAGGAGCACGTCCGGCTCGCCGGCTTCCACGTGATCGAGAGCCTCTGCGGCCACGGGATCGGCCGCCAGATGTGGGAGGCCCCGCAGGTCCCGAACTACTTCTCGCCGGGCTACGACTTCGAGCTGAAGCCGGGCCTCGTGCTGGCGATCGAGCCGATGGTCGCCCTCGGCTCGACGGCGCTCCGCGTGATGCCGGACGGCTGGACGATCGAGACCGCGGACGGTCGCCCCGCCGCCCACTTCGAGCACACCGTCGCGATCACCGAGGACGGCGTCTCGGTCCTGACCTCCTAGCGAAGGTTTGGCGAAATAGACACGATGAGTCGGGGTCGCCGCGCGAACCGGGCCGTACGCTCGGTCTATGTCGGAGGGCACGCCTCCTGAAGATGTTCGAGTCACCACGGTGGGCAAGGTCTTTGTGTTCGTCTTCCTCGTTGTCGGCGCGCCTTTCGGTTTCCTCGTCCTTTACCGGATCTATCCGGCGCATCATCCGCACAAGTCGAATCCGGGCTTCGTGGACGCCGTCTTCGCCAACAACCTGGTGCTCTTCGCATCGAGGCTGGTCCTGTTCTGCGTAGCCGTCGTTCTTGCGATCGCTTCCGCGTTCGTCATCGCCTCGATCTTCAACCACTGGTTCAGGTACAAGCAGTGGATCACGAGCTTCGGCCCGTTTCAGGTGGCGGAGCGAGCTGTTGAGGAACTGACGGAGGAGAATGAGCTCTTGCGAACTCTCTACCGATCTTCGGCTGAGGAGGCCACACGGCTGACGCGTGTGATCGAGGAGTCGAACGCGGCGTACGACGCATTGCTCGAGGCGTGTACGGAGGCCCGGCAGGAGCTTGAAGCCCTTCGCGGTGGGCAAGCGGGGAATTGATCGAGTTCGGTATCGGCTATCGTCCTACGGGAGGGCTGTCGTGACTGACATCAGCGCTGACAGAGTGATAGAGAGGGCTCGCTTGGCGCTCGAACAGAGCCGCAAGGCGGTCGAGGAGGCGCGGGCTCGGTCCGCTGAACGCAACCGTCAGGCGCAACGTTCAAAGATCAGGACCGAGCGCGCGATTGAAGCACTACGGCGCGCCGGCTACCTCCGCAAGCAGCCCTCCTCCTAGCCGCGCCTCGCCTCGCAAGACGCCGCCAGCTCCCGCAGCGAGCACATCAGCAGCTCCTCCATCGACGGCCTGAAGCCCCACGCGAGCTCGATGCGGTTCGCGACCATCGTCGCGACGAGCGAGTTGCCGCCCAGCTCGAGCAGGTGGTCGTCCGGCTCGACCGAGTCCACGTCGAGGACCTCGGCCCAGAACTCGCCGAGCACCTGCTGCGTGTCCTCGCGGACGTTCAGCTCGGTCACGACGCGTCCTCCTCGCTCCAGAGCACCGGGAAGATGTCGGGGTCGGAGTAGTCCGGGTTCCCCTCGGCGTCCTTGCGGCACAGCAGGTCGTTGATGTGCGCCTGCCGGTGGCCGTGCTCGTCGACGTTCGGGACGTAGCGGTTCTCCGCGTCCTGCATGTGCACGGCGAGCGCCACACGGGGCCGATCAGTCAAATTAGGCCGGCTGCCGTGGATCGTGCGGCAGTGGTGGAAGCTCACGGTGCCGAGCTCGATCGCGAGCGGCACCGGCTCCATCGAGGCGCCATGCGTCGCGATGTGGGTCGCGATCTCCTCCAGGTCGGGCTTGTGGAAGAACTCGAGCTTGTCGTTGCCCTCCCAGCGGTGGCTGCCGTCGAGGGCGAGCATCGGGCCCATGTCGTCGTCGATGTCCTGGAACGGGATCCAGGCCGTGATCAGGTTGCGTGAGGAGACGGTCTTCCAGTACGCGATGTCGGTGTGCCAGCCGACGGCCGTGTCCTCGGGCTTCGCCGGCCCCGGCTTCCAGATCAGCTGGTCGTGGAAGAGCCGGACCTCGGGCGTGCGGGCGAGCCGCGCGGCGCTCGCGGCGATCACCGGGTGGTGCGCGAGTGAGCGCAGCTCCTCGATCTGGAGCGAGACGTAGTCGTTCTGGCGGAGCACGTTGCCGCGCGCCTCGGTCCAGTCGGTGCCGACGTCGAGCAGGAGCACCGCGTCGCGCTCGCCGCTGTAGTACCGGTCGGCCCCGAAGCGGGCCTCCTCGATCTCCTCCTCGCTGAGGATCGGCGGCGAGACCCACCAGCCGTGCTCCTCGTAGAAGCGGACGTCCTCCTCGGAGGGAAGCAGTTCGAGATGTGCGTCTGTGAGTGTGATGGAAGCCTCCTTCCTACCAGTCGTCGAAGCGGCCGACGGGGCTCAGCGCCTCCGCCGGCGCGACGGTCGAGAGCTCGTACAGGCCCGGCCGCAGGGACTCGGCGGCGGGCCGTGCCTCGCCGAAGGGATCGACCTCGCCGAGCGCGAGCTCGGGGGTCGCGGTCATCGCGTCGAGGATGCCCGCGTAGCCGCCCATGAGCGCGACGGCGAGGTCGTCCTCCAGCGCCCCGTCCGGGTAGAACGCAGAGAGGGTCAGGCGGTCGCCGACCTCGCGCACGAAGAAGGACAGGTCGGCGGTGGTCGCGGCGGGAATGGACGGGCCGGGGAGGTTGAGCCCCTCCACGCGGCAGCCCGCGAGGCGCAGCTCCTCGATCGGGTAGCGATCGAGGAGGAGCATCGCCGCCGGGACGCGCATGCCGTCCCAGCCGAGCTCGTCGACGAGCCTGGCGTACGGCAGCGTCTGGTGGTCGAGCGCCCGCAGGGTGCTCTCCCCCACCCGCAGGACGCACTCGGCGAGCGTCGGGTCGCCCGCGAGGTCGGTGCTCAGGAAGAGCGGGTTGTAGTGCGCGCCGAGGATCCGCGCGCTCTGCGGCGTCGGCCGGTTCGCGGCCAGCGTGCCGATCAGCGGCTCGTCAATCTCCGTCCAGCGGGCGACGAGCACCTCGAAGGCCGTCACGAGCAGCGCGAACACCGAGACGACCGCCTCGCGGCCGAACCGCCTGAGCTCGGCGGTCAGCGCGTCCGGGAGCACGACCACCTGCCGACGCATCTCGACGCGCGGCTCCGCCGCGAGCCGCGGCGAGACGCTCGCCAGCCGCTCGCGCCACCACTTGAGCTCGCGCTCCGCCGCGGGACTCTCTAGCCACTCGCGCTGCCAGCGCGCGTGGTCGATGCAGTCCCCGTCGAGCTCCGCCCGGACTGCCTCGCCCGCGTAGCGCCGCGAGAGCTCCTCGGAGAGGAGGCGCAGCGTCCAGCCGTCGGCCGCGATGTGGTGCAGGGTGAGGAGCAGCACGTGCCGCTCCTCCGCGAGCCGGAGGAGCGACGCGCGCAGCGGCCCCTGGCGAGAGAGGTCGAACCCGGTCTCCCTCTCCGCCTCCGCGAGCGCCGCCGCCTCCTCCAGATCCTGAACCGGCCTCGGCGTTAGGTCGATCGGGTCCCCTTCGCCCACCACGGCGTCGTCGCCGTCGTAGGTCGTGCGCAGCGGCTCGTGCCGTCCGACGACGCTCGCGAAGGCGTCCGCGAGCGCCGTGCCGTCGAGCGGCCCCTCGATCCCGACGGCGTAGCTCAGGTTGCATACGCGCGGCCGCGAGGTCCGGCGATCGAGCGCGAGCAGCTCGGCCTGGGCGGCCGTCAGCGGCCCGCGCCGTTCCGTCCCGCTGCCCCGGGCGCGCAGTCGGACCGGACTCGCCATCCGTTACACCGCGTAGACGAAGTGGACGACGGTTCCCTCGTGGAGCGGATCCTGCTCCACCGTGACGGTATAGCCCTTCCCGCGCAGCAAGCGCTCGATCTTCTCCAGCGCGCCGTCGAGGTCGTGGAGCTCGATCGCGAGCTGCGCGATCTTTGGCCAGTCCGCCTCCGCGATGCCCGCGAGCACCTCGAGCTCGGCCTTCTGGACGTCGATCTTGAGCAGATCGACGCGCTCGATCCCCGTCTCGGCGAGGACGTCCGAGAGCGTGCGCCGCTCGGCGGTGAACGTCGAGGCCTGGAGCCGCTCCTTCAGGTACTCGTCCGAGCTCGCGAGGAGCGCGCTCCCCCGGCTCTCCTCGAGGTGCGTGAGGTTCCGGAGAATGCGCGACAGGAGCGCCCGCTCCTGCTCCTCGTGCGGGTAGAACGACGTCATCCCGGTGAGGTTCGGGTAGAAGGTCAGCTCGCCGCTGTCGCGCCGGTTCGAGAGCGCGAACGGGAAGAGCCGGACGTTTTCCAGACCCTCCGTGTTCCGCCGCAGCGCCTCGAAGAGCGGCGGCGCCGGCTCGAATGCGTGGACCTCCAGGCCCGGCGAGCGGTCGAGCGCGTACAGCGTGAAGAGGCCGACGTGCGCTCCGACGTCGAAGACCACGCCGCTCTCTGGATAGCGGATGCCGGCCCGGTCGTACGTGCGGTGGTCGAAGACGTCGAGGTAGAGGTACTCCGTCTCGGCCCGCTGGAGACAGACGATCCGCCGCCCGTCCGGGAGCTCGAGCTCCTGGAGCGCCGGGCCTGCGCCGTCGCCGTCGACCGCCGCCGCTTCGGCCTCGTCCCCGTCGACCGCGACCCCGCGCAGCCGGTCGATCTCGTCCGCGAGCTGCGCCACGGTCGTCCCGCGCAGGAGCGTCCGGAGCGGGAGCCCGATCGAGTACACCTCGTTGAGCTGCGACACGATCTGGATGCCGACGAGCGAGTGCCCGCCGAGGTCGATGAAGTTGTCGTCGCGGCCGACCCGCTCGACCGCGAGCGCACGCGCCCAGATCGAGGCGACCATCTCCTCGGTGTCGCCCTTCGCGGCCGGCCCCTCGCTCGCGACCGCGCGCGGCGGCGGCGGCAGCGCCTTCCGGTCGACCTTCCCCGTCGGCGTGGTCGGGAGCTCGTCCATGTGGACGACGGCCGAGGCGGCCGGGACCATGTGGCCGGGCAGCCAGTCCATCATCAGCTCGCGGATCCGCGCGCCGTCGGGCTGGCCCTCGTGCTCGGTGACGACGTAGGCGGCGAGCTGCTTGCCGACGACGTCGGACTCGTGCACGGCGACGGCCGCCTGGTTGACGCTCGGGATGCGGAGCAGGTTCGCCTCGATCTCGCCGAGCTCGATCCGGTAGCCGCGGATCTTCACCTGGTCGTCCGCGCGGCCGAGGAACTCGATGTTCCCGTCGGCGAGGAAGCGTGCGCGGTCGCCGGTCCGGTACATGCGGCCGCCGGAGAACGGGTCGTCGACGAACCGCTCCGCGGTCTCCTCCTCGGTCACGTAGCCGCGCGCGGGCGCGACGCCGCCGACCCAGAGCTCGCCCGGGACGCCGGCCGGGACCGGATGGAGCCCCCGGTCGAGCACGTAGACCTTGACGTTCTGCACGGGCTTGCCGATCGGCGGCGCCGTCGGCCAGCGCGTGCTCGGGCCTTCCATCTGGTACGCGGTCACGACGTGCGTCTCCGTGGGCCCGTACTGGTTGTCGAGCCGGCAGTCGAGCTCGTGGAAGAGGCGCCGCATCGGCATCGACACCTGCAGCGCCTCGCCGGCGACGATCGCCTCCTCGAGGGTCTTCAGCGAGCGCTGCTCGAGCGCGGCGCCGACCGCGACCTGGTCGAGCGCCACCGGCGGGAGGAAGGCCCGCGAGATTCCGTGCTTCTCGATGAACGCCGGGAGCTGCGACGGGTCGTCGCGCACCTCGTCGGTCGCGACGACGAGCGTGCCGCCGAACGCCCACGTCGAGAAGATCTCCTGGAAGCTGACGTCGAAGCCGATCGAGGTCCGCTGCAGCGTCCGGCGGCCGTTCGGGTCGATGCCGCGGTCGCGCTGCCAGAGGACGAGGTTCACGAGCGTCCGGTGCTCCATGACGACGCCCTTGGGGCGGCCGGTCGAGCCGGACGTGAAGAGGACGTACAGGATGTCGTCGGGCTGCACGCCCGCATTCGGGCTCGTATCGGGCGCCGCGGCGATCTCCTCCGCGTCGCGGTCGACTTGGACGAGCGTCGGCCCGCCCTCGGGGAAGCGCTCGGCGAGCGCCGTCTCGGTGACCGCGACGTCCATGTCAGAGTCCTCGATCACCAACGCGTTCCGAGCCGCCGGGAAGGTCGGCACGAGGGGCACGACGGCCGCGCCCGACTTCAGGACGCCGACCAGGCCGATCAGCAGGTCGGGCGACGCGTAGATGCAAAGGCCGACGCGCGAGCCGCGGTCGACGCCGAGTGATCGGAGATGGTTCGCGAGCCGGTTCGCGCGCGCGTCGAGCTCGCCGTACGAGATCGTCTCCTCGCCGAAGACGATCGCCTCCTGGTCGGGAGCGCGCTTCGCCGCCGCCTCGACGAGGTCGTGCAGGGTCGTCTCCTCGATCTCGGCCGCCGGGCCGGCGCCCCACTCCTCGAGGAGCTGCGTGCGCTCGTCCGGCGCGAGGTACTCGATCGCGCCGACCTGCGCCTCGGGGTCGACGAGCCCGCGCCCGAGGAAGGCGAGCACGTGCCCGCCGAGACGGGCGACCGTCGCCTCCTCGTGGACGTTCGCGTTGTACTCGAGCTCGAGCTCCTCCGAGACGGTGATCGTCACGTCGTTCCGCAGGTCGGGAAGCTGCGGGTGGTGGCCCGCGACCCGGAGCACGACCGAGAAGAGCGGATGGCGGTTCTGTACCTCGGACATCGCGAGCTCGTCGAGGAGCTCCGCGACGACGACGTCCCCGCGCTCGTACGCGTCGGCGATCGAGCCCTCGGCGGCCTCGACGAGCGCCGAGAACGTCTGGTCGAGGGCGACGTGCACGAGGAGCGGCAGCGCGTCCGGCTGCTCGTCCTCCTCCGCGTCCTCGGCCGGAAGCGGCGAGCCGACGACGATCCCCTCTGGCTCCTCGCCGCCCGTGTACCGGTAGAGCACCCCGGCGAGCGCGGCGAGGAAGAGCTCGTGCTGCCGCTCGGGCTGCTCCTCCGAGACCTCGGCCGGCAGCGGCAGCGCGATCGTCGCGCTCTTCCGCCGGTAGACGTTCGACCGCGGCTTGAAGAGCGGCGGCCCGGCCTCCGGATACCGGACGCCGAAGCGCTCCTTCCACCACGCAAGATCCTTCCCCCGTACTGCCTGGCTCAGCTCAGTCACTCCTCTCGCCCTTTCTCGTTGCGGCTCGTGGTCGTCACTCGGCCGGGTACAGAACCGGGCAGATGTCCGGATCCGAGTAGTCCGGGTTGCCGTCGGCGTCCTTCCGGACGAGCAGATCGTTGATGTGCACGGTTCGCCTCCCGGACTCGTCCACGTGCGGGACGTAGTGGTTGGAAGCGTCCGCCATGTGGACGGCAAGCGCCCACCGGTCACGGTCGCTGCGATTCGCTTCGCTCCCGTGGATGGTCATGCAGTGGTGGAAGCTCACCTGACCGCGCTCGATCCGCAGCGAGACCTTCTCGGGCCGCTCGCCTTCGCCGGCGAACGAGCGCTCGAGACTCTCCAGGTCGCGGTCGTTGAACGTCTTCATCCACTGGGTGTCCATTCGCAAGTGGCTCTTGTCGATGAAGCAGAGGCCGCCCATCTCCTCGTCACAGTCCTGGAACGGGATCCAGGCCGTGAGCATCTGGTGCGAGGAGCACGTCTGCCAGTACGCCTTGTCCACGTGCCAGCCGACGCGGCCCTCGGGCGTGTCGAGCCCGGCCGGCTTCGAGATCAGCTGGTCGTGGAAGAGACGGATGGTGTCGGTCTCGGCCAGCCGCGCCGCGATCGAGGCGATCACGGGCAGGTAGGCGAGCTGCCGCAGCTCCTCGTTCTGGAGCGACACGTAGTCGTTCAGGCGGATCATCTCGCCGTGCTCCGGGCGCCAGTCGAGGTAGCCGCCGGTGATCAGGAGCGGGTAGTCGCGCTCCCCGGCGTAGTGCCGCTCGCCCCCGAGCTGCGCCGCGTCGAGCACCTCGTCGGGAACGATCTTCGGTGAGACCCACCAGCCGTGCTCCCGGTAATGGGCAACGTCCTCGGCTGTGGGGACGTACGTATCTGCTGCTGTCGACTGGGTCATCCGAACAAACCTCCGGCGACTGGTTGTGAGTGGAAGGATTCCATCGTAGAGATCGACGCGCCGAATGGCACGTTGGGATAGACGTTCAACTCCATTGGGATGACCACGTGGAGGAGCGAGGGCCGCGTCGGGTCGCGCCACAGCCACTCGAGCGCCTCCCCGACCTGATCCGGGTCGGAGACAGCCGCGCTCTCGATGCCGTACACCTCGGCGACCCGCGCGAAGTCGGGCGCGTCGTAGCCGTCGACGGTCGAGGGATAGCGCCCGTCGAAGACCTGCTCCTGGAGCTGCCGCACCGAGCCATGGGAGTTGTTGTCGACGACGACGATCTTCAGCGGCAGGCGGTTCCGCGCGACCGTCTGGAGCTCCTGGATGTTGAACTGGAAGGCGCCGTCGCCAGCGATCAGGACGACCGGCCGGCCGGAGCCGACGCAGACGCCGATCGCGGCCGGCAGGCCGAAGCCGCACGAGCCCATGCCGAGCGCCGGGATGAACCGCTGTCCCTCGGCCGGCTGGATCGACTGGCAGGCCCACCAGAGGTGCTGGCCGGCGTCGCTGACGAACGCCGCAGCTTCGGGCGATGCGGCCGACAGCTGTCGCACGAAGACGTTCGGGTTGATCCCCTCGCAGCCGGCCAGCTCCTCCGTGTCGGGCCACCTCTGTCGCAGATCGTCGAGGTGTGCGAGCCATTGGGGCCGTCCCTCGAAGCTCCGCGCCTGCGCGCGCGGCAGGGCGAGGTCGAGGAAGGCGCCGAGGTCGGCCTCGATTCCGTGCGCGCGGCGGACGCGCTGCATCTCGCCCGGGTCGCAGTCGACCTGGAAGACGGTCCGGCTCCGCCCCCACGCGACGACGTCGGCGCCGACGGTGCCGAAGTCGAGCCGGCTGCCGAAGGCGGCCACGACGTCGGCCTCGCAGGCGGCGTGGTTGACCCATCGGTTGCCGTACATCCCGATCATCCCGAGCCGGAGCGGGTCGCCGGCCGGCAGAACGTCCAGCGCGACTACCGATGCGGCGACCGGCACGCCGAGGCAGCGGGCGAAGGCGCGGAAGCGCTCCGCGGCCCGTGCCGCGTGCACGCCGCCGCCGACCAGGAGCAGCGGCCGCTCGGCCCCGGCGAGGGCGTCGAGCAGCTCGTCGACCGCCGCGGCGTCCTCGAAGCGCGGCGGCTCGTGGCGCGTGAGATCGGGCGCGGCGCCCTCTCCGACCGGCATCGTCTGCACGTCGGAGGGGAACTCGACGAACACGGGGCCGGGCCGCCCGCTCACTGCAAGCGCCCACGCCTCGTCGAGGAGCGCCGGCACCTCGTCGGCCGAGCGCGCCCGCCACGCGGCCTTCGTCACCGGCGCTGCCATCGCGACCGCGTCGCACTCCTGGAACCCGTACTGCCGGACCGGCCGCTCGCCTCTCAGCAGGTAGGTCTGCACGTGCCCGGCGAGGAAGATCCCCGGGACCGAGTCCAGGAAGGAGCTCCCGATCGCGGTCAGCATGTTCGTCGCGCCGGGCCCGGCCGTCGAGAGGGCGACGCCGGGCGTGCCGTGGTAGCGGCCGTAGCCGTCGACCGCGAACGCGACGGCCTGCTCGTGGTGCATCGTCACGAGCTCGACGTCGCCGTGCCGGTAGATCGCGTCGAGAAGCGGCGCGATCATCCCGCCGGGGAGCGTGAAGACCTGCGCGATCTCGCGCTCCCGGAGCCAGAGCGAGAGGTAGTCGCTCACCGTGACCGTCGAGGCACCGGTGCTGGGGACGTTGATCACGCGACCGCGACCTCATCGAGGGTCGATACCGCCGGCCAGCTCTTGAGCTCCGGCAGGCAGTGCTTCACGAAGGTGCGCACGTTGCGCTCGCCGTCCTCGCCCGGCGCGCCGTGGAACAGGACGAAGACGCCCTGCATGTCGAGCGCGTGCTTCAGCTCGTCGAAGCGCTCGAGGACCTGGTCGGGCGTGCCGTAGATCGCCTTCTTCGCGTAGTGGTCGGGCGCCTTGGCGAAGTCGGTGTCGGGCTCGACGCGGAACTCGCGGTACCACTCGTAGCCCTTGGCGGTGCCGAAGTCCTGCGAGGCCATCGCGTAGTGCTCGACCGATACGTGGTAGCTCGCCTCGCCGTAGCGGTTCGCGAGCTCGAGCGCGCGATCGGCGCTCTCGTCGACGAAGACGACGGTCTGGAGAAAGGGCTGCGGCGGCTCGGATTCGCGCTCCTGCGCCCACGCCTCGCGGTAGTGCTCGAGCTCGCCGGCCATCGCCTCGGCCGGCTTCAGGTTGGCGAACATGAGCCCGACGCCGAGCTTCGCCATCAGCGGCGCCGACTCGGGCGAGACCGAGGCGCTGAAGACGCGGCCCTTGAACGACCGGGCAGGGCGCGGCCGGAGCTCTCGGCGCGGCTGCCGCGTCAGCTCGCCGCCCTCGACGACGCCGGTCTCGAGCGCCTGGAGCAGCAGCTCGGCGTACTCGTTGAAGCGGGCCCGCGACTCGTCCTGCGGCACGCGCAGCCCCTCGAACTCGCTCTTCGCGAGGCCACGGCCGATGCCGACGATCACGCGCCCTTCCGAGAGGTGGTCGAGCTGGATGAACTGCTCGGCGACGAGCACCGGGTCTCTCCACGGCAGGACGACGACGCCGGTGCCAAGCTTGGCGTGCGCCGTCCGGGCGGCGACGTAGGCGAGCGCCTGGAGCGGGTCGGGCATCAGCCCATAGCTCGAGAAGTGGTGCTCGGGCAGCCAGACCGAGTCCATCCCGAGCGACTCGGCCAGCAGGCACAGCTCGAGCTCGCTGCGGAAGAAGAGCTCGTCCGGCTCGTCGTCGATCTGCTGGAATGCAGCGCCGTAGCCGACGTGCAACGTCCTGCGTCCTCCCACGCCGCAGCTCGGTTTCAGCCGTCTTGAACTGCGCTCCCCCGCCTGGGCTCGGCGACGAACCGAAGCCGATCTTAGCCGACTTCCATTGCCGCGACTACTGTAAGTGAGATTGGCGGGATTGCACGTCGCCATCGCGCATGGGGCCGGTTCCATCGGCGTACCCGAGCTTCGTCCGTTCGCGGACCGATGGGAGCTCACCTTTCTCGTCACCGATGCGGGCGATCGGATGACGGAGCTCGTCGCCTCCTCGGCGGCCTCCCTCGGCCACGTCGTCCGCGTCCCGCCGGACGCGGACGCCGCCGCGATCGTCGATGAGCTGCGGCCGCTTCGGGTCGACGGCGTCGCCACGTTCGCCGACGACCAGCTCGTCCGCGCGGCGGACCTCGGGGCCGGCCTGGGCCTCCGCTACACGCCGCCGCAGGCAGCACGCACGATCCGGAGCAAGCACCTCCAGCGGGTCGCGCTGAACGGCGCCGGCCTCGCCCGGGTCGAGGCCGTGTACGTCCCGGATCCGCGTCGGCCGCCGGCGGAGCTCGCCCGGCTCGCGCCGCCGGTCGTGGTCAAGCCGGAGTACGGCGCGGGTAGCGCGCGCACGACCTTCGCGACGAGCCGTGCCGCCCTGGAGGAGGCCCTCGCCGCGGCGGCCGAGCCGCTCGTCGTCGAGGAGGCGATCCGCAGCGCGCCGCACCCCGTCGACTGGCTCGGCGACTACGTCTCCGTCGACAGCGTGGTCGCGAACGGACAGGTCCGGCACGTCGGCATCTGCGACCGCCTACCAAGCGCCTCCGGCCTGCGTGAGGCGGGCTTCGTCGTGCCCTCCGCGCTTCCCGAGGAGACGCAGGCGGGCCTCCGCGAGACGGCGGAGCGCGCGATCGCCGCCCTACGCATCGACAACACGATGACGCACATCGAGATCAAGCTCTCCGCCGACGGCGCGGGGACGGTCGTGGAGGCGAACCCGCGCCTCGGGGGCTACGTCACGCCGCTCTTCGAGCGCACCGAAGGCCTCGTGCTGCCCGAGCTCGCGCTCGCGGCGAGCTGCGGCCGGGTCGCGCTCGGCCCGCGGGCCGTCCCCGACCGAGTCGCGCTCGCGCACGTCGTGCTCCCGCCGCTCGACGCGGAGGAGCTCGTCGACGTGCCTTCCTCGGACGAGCTCAAGGCGCTCGGGTCGGTGTGGCGCGTCGACCGCTACCGCAGGCCGGGAGACCGCGTCGACGTCGCGGCCGGCACGCCGGGCCGCGTCCTGGAGGTGTGGCTGGAGGCGCCGGACCACGAGCGCCTGCGCGCCGAGCACCTACGGCTGCTCGACCTCCTCGCCGACCGGGTGCGGTTCCGCCAGGTAGGAAGCTAATGAGCGTGGCGTCGGATGCTCGAAAAAGTCACCGAGCGGGATCGCCGTGCCCGTCTCGGCCTCGATCGCGTCGACGACCTCGAGGACGAGCAGCGAGTGGCCGCCGAGCAGGAAGAAGTCGTCGTCGGGCTCGATCTCCTCGAGCGCGAGGACGTCGCGCCACGCTCGCCGCACGACCTCGAGAGCGCGAGCGTCGTCCACTAGAGAGCCGCCTGCCGGCTTCGCGGGTCGTCGCGGAGAAGACCGGCGACGAGGTCGCGCACCCCGTTCCGGTCGAGCTTCGCGCTCGGCAGGCGCGGCAGCGCGTCGACGACGACGATTCGCGCCGGCCGCATGTGCGCCGGAAGGCGCGCGCCGACGTGCCGCCGGAGCTCCCGATCCGTGCCCGAGGCGCCCGGTCCGAGCACGACCGCCGCCGCGAGCTCGTCGGCCTCGCCGAGGACGTCGGTGACGCAGACCGCGGCCTCGAGCACGTCGGGATGGCTCTCGAGCGCCGTCGTCACCTCGTCGGGCTCGATCCGGTAGCCGCGGATCTTCACGAAGCCTCCGCTCCGCCCGAGGAACTCGAGCTCGCCGCCCTCGGCGACGCGCACGAGGTCGCCGGTCTTGAAGACGCGGCGGCCGAGCGCGTCGCGGCCGAAGCGCGCGTCGCCCTCGAGGCCGCGGTAGCCCTTGCCCACTCCCGGCCCGGAGATCCAGAGCTCGCCCTCCCCGGCGGGCGCTCCGTCCTCGTCGAAGACCTCCACCTCGACGTGCGGGAGCGCCCGGCCGATCAGCGACGGCATCTCGCCGCGCGTCTCTTCGAGCCGGATCGGACGGCCCGTGGCGGCGATCGTCGTCTCGGTCGGGCCGTAGAGGTTCCACGGCTCGAGGCCGCCCTCGGCCATCGCCTCCGTGAACGGCTCCAGCCAGCGGAAGTCGAGCCGCTCGCCGCCGACGAACAGGCTCCGCAGCGTCTCCGGGACGCCGGCGCGCGCGACCGCCGCGCCGAGCTGCCGGAGCGCCGTCGGCGTCTGGTGCAGGCGCGTCACGCGCCGGCTCGCGACGATCTCGAGCAGGAGCGCGGCGTCGATCTGCGCCAGCTGCGGGACGACGACGACGTGCGCTCCGTACGTGAGCGGGCCCCAGAGCTCCCAGAGCGAGATGTCGAAGGTGAAGGCGTGGTAGCACGCAAGGACGTCGGTGGGGTCGAGCCCGGCCCAGGTCGTCGCGCCGGCGAGGAAGGCGGCGAAGTTCCCGTGGGTGATCTCGACGCCCTTCGGGCGGCCGGTCGAGCCGGAGGTGAAGAGCACGTAGGCGAGGTCGTCCGGGCCGAGGCTCGGCGCCGCACCGTCGCCGGCCGAGCCGGCGGCGAGGTCGAGCACACGCAGGTCGGTCGCGCCCAGGCTCTCGGCGGCAGAGTCGTCCGCGAGCGCGACGGCGGCGCCCGAGTCGTCGACGATCGCCGCCACGCGCGGCTCCGGCTCGCCGGGGCCGAGTGGCACGTATGCGGCGCCGGCGAGGGCGACGCCGACGATCGCCGTCACCGCCTCGCGCGTCCGCCCGGCCGCCACGATCACCGCGTCGCCTCGGGCGACCCCGGCGTCCGCGAGCCGCCCGGCCACGCCGAACGCCTGCCGCCGGAGCTCGGCGTACGTGCTCGTGCCCTCGTCGTCGCTCACGGCCGGCGCCTCGGGCGCCGCGGCCGCCTGGGCGAGGAAGCGCTCGACGGCGTTCATGTGCAGCGCTCGAGCTCGGCGGCGACCGCGCGGCCGATCTCTGCGAGGAGGTCGTCGTCGCGGAGGAGCCGGAGCGTGAAGGCGCTCGTGGTCTCGGCGCGCCAGGCGACGAGCGCGTCGAGCTCCGTCCGCTCGGCGGCCGCGAGCACCGATATCGGGATGTCCAGCGGCGGCTCCGGCTCGTAGGCATAGGTGTCGCCGAGCCGGAAGTCCGCGCGAAGCGCCGGCTCCATCAGCGCGAGGAACTCCTCGCTTCGGAGCAGCTTCGCGTCCGTCCCGCCGAGTTCCTCGAGGCGCCGGAGGAGGTCGTCGCGGGTGAGCTCGCCGTCGCCCGGGGGCCCGGCCGTCGCCGGCGCGATCTGCTCGCCCACCAAGAGCGCGGCCGGCGGCGGCGCGCCCTCGCGGCGGAGCGCGCGCGCGAGCTCGAACATGACGAGCGCGCCGAAGCAGTGGCCGAAGAGGGCGAACGGCGTCCCGGCCTCGGCCGCGACGACCGGAAGCAGCTCCTCGACCACCGCGGGCGCCGAGGAGAGCGGCGCCTCACGAATCCGGTTTTCGCGGCCCGGAAGCCGGACCGCGCACAGCTCGACACCGGGCCCGACGAGCTCCTCCCAGGCCCTGAACGGCGTCGCGCCCGCCCCGGCGCGGCCGAGGCAGTACAGGCGAAAACGCGGCCGTTCCGGCTGTGTCCAGCGGACGACCCAGGGTGTCTCCGCTGCCACGCTCACGACGCCGTGCGCAGCAGGTCGCCGACGGCGGCCGCGACGGCCTCCGCGGTCCCGTCCACCAGCGTTCCCACCTGCTGCGAGACGACGAGGTCGTAGCCGTCGCCGGCCGGCCACCAGCTGACGCTCAGCGGACGGCGCAGCCGCGTCGGCCGCAGAACGTCGATGGGACGGAGAGCGCAGCCCTCGAACCGCGGCGGGTCGTGCCGCTCGTTGAAGAGCGAGACGAGCACGGGAGGGTACTCCGGGCCGGCGTGGCACGCGTAGCCGACGTCCTCGACCTGCACGCCGCCGTACGGCAGCGAGCGGAGCCGCTGGTCCCACAGGTCGGCGGCGAGCTCGGTGACGCGCCGCGCGGGCGGCGCCTGGACGCGCGAGATGCGGCCGTTGGAGTAGAAGCCGATCTCGTTCGCGTTCGTCGCATCCCGGTTGGCCACCGACTCGACTGTGACGACGTCCTCGTCGCCGCTCACGACCGCGAGCGCGCGCGACGACACCGCCCCGAGGATCGTCGCCGCCGAGGTCCTCGAGACCCGGGCGAGGTGCGCGATCCGCCCTGCTTCGGACGGCCCGAAGTGCACCCGCGTCGCAACGGCGTCAAACGACTCCGTCCGTCCCGGCCCGCGCCGGCCGCCCCAGTCGATCGCCCGTCCCTCGGTGAGCTCGACCCAGTAGCCGACGTCGCGCGCGTACACGCCGGAGGCCAGCCGCGCCTGCTGCTCCCGGGCGAAGTCGGCATAGAGCCAGGGCTGCCGCGCGGGCGGCGGCGCCCCCGACAGCCGGGCCGCGTACGCCTCCGACAGCGCGCGGAAGAAGATCCCCATCGCCCAGCCGTCGACGACGATGTGGTGGACGAGGACGACGAGCGCGAAGCGCCGCGGCGTCCGCAGGAGCGTGAGCCGCCAAAGCGCGTCCGCGTCCGGCTCGATCGTCTCCCGCGCGAGCGCGTCCGTCTCCGCCGGGAGCTCCTCGTCGGGCACGTCCCGCACCTCGAGCCCGAACGCCGGCTCCTCCGCGAGCACCTGCGCCGGCTCGGACCCGTCGAGCCGGATGGTCGTTCGGAGCGCCGGGTGCGCCCGCGCCACGTCGTCGAGCGCCGCCGCGAGCGCCGGCACGTCGAGCGGACCTTCGATCTCGTAGCTGTACTCCGGCACGAACCTGATGTGTGGCGAAGTGCGCGCCTCGAGGCGGAGCAGGTGCTGCTGCGGCAGCGAGAGCGGCGCGACGGACGGGTCGTCGCCGGCGCTCGCCCGCTCGGTCGCCGGATGCACCCGCGACACGAGCTCGTCGATCGTGGGCGCGGCGAAGACATCGGCGAGGGCGAGCTCGAAACCTGCGTCCCGCACCGCGGCGACGAAGTCGACCGCGCGGACCGAGTCGCCGCCCGCGTCGAAGAACGACGCCGACCGGTCGGGCTCGAAGCCGAGGACGGCCGTCAGGACGTCGATCGGAGTAGTCGTCGTTGCGGCGATGTCTCTTCGTGTGGGTCGGGGCGATCAGGACCTCGGCCGCAAGCGAGGACCCGGAGTATAGGCGGCGGCCGCCGGGCCTTCTAGCCGTGGGAGGAGGCCGATCAGGTGCGCCGCGAGCACGCCGCGGTCGGGGCGCGGCAGCCCGGCCGCGCGGGTGTCCAGCCAGCGGATCAGGCGCACGACGAGCTCCTCGTCGGCCGTCCCGCCGCGCAGGAGCGTCGAGATCGTGTCCGCCTCGGGAGCGTCGTTTGCCCGCTCCAGGAGCTCGAGGCTCGCGTCGAGGTCGAGTGCGTGCGGCGGCGTCTCCGCGTAGGCGGCGGCGAAGGCCGGCTGGAGCGACACGTCGCGGGCCTCCCGCAGCTCGCGGAAGAGCTCGAGCCGCTCGTCGGCCGCGAAGAGGACGCCGAGCTCGCGCACGGCATCGGCGGGCTCGTCCGGGGTGTGGAGGAAGTTCAGGAGCACGGCCGGGCTCCGCAGGCGATAGCGGATCTGGCCGGGACGGCGCTCCTCCTGCCGCGTCGGCCCCTTGAGAGACGCGAGCCGCGCCGAGGCGTAGCGGCCGGGCTCCGGCCGGTCGTCCCGGAGCCCGACGAGCAGGCAGACGCCGGCGGTGGCGACGACGTCGACCGCGGCGAGCGTCGCGAGCGGCGCCTCGGCGAGCTCGTAGCGCCACACGGCGCGGACGAGGTTGCGGTCGAGCCGCACGATCCGCCAGAGGACGGGCGCGAACCCGTGCCGCTCGAGCTCGGCGGCCGCCTCCTCCAGGCGCCGCATGAGCACCGTCTCCGGCTTGAAGAGGACGAACGCGCGGCGGCGCAGGATCTCCTCCGCCTCGTCGCCCCAGCACGCGGCGAGGTCGGTCCAGGCCTCGCGGAACGCGATGTCGCGCGCGTAGCGCTCCAGCTTTCCCGGGTCGGCGGAGATCATGCCGGCAGCGCCCGCCTCGCCCGCACGCCGAGCCAGCCGAGGGCGGGCACGCAGGCGAGGACGGCGAGCGTCGAGGTCGCCGTCGTCCGCTCGAAGCCGACCCCGACGACCGTCGCGCCGACGCCGCCGCCGAAGAAGACGGCGAGGTTGAAGAGGCCCATCGCGATGCCTCGCTGCGCCGAGGAGAGCTCGTCCGCGAGCCCGTCCACGAGGACGACGTGCCCCCACCCGAGCGCAGCCGAGGCGAGCGCGAGCCCGGTGACGAGCGGCACCGGGCTCGACGGCCACGTCGCCGCGACCGCGAGGCCGGCGACGGCGACGGCGCACAGGAGGCTCGTCCGTGCGCCGCCCGCTCCCGCGCCGCCCGCGAGCCGCGAGGCGAGCGCGCCCGCGAGGCCGGCCGGCAGCATCACGAGCCCGAGGTGGACGGGCGACCAGTGGCGCGGCGCGCCGAGGAGAAGCGGCGCCGCGACGAGCAGGCCGAAGTACGCCGCGAAGAGCACCGCGCCGACGACGGCGCGCCCGACGAAGCGCGGCGACGCGACTAGGGACCGTGGCAGGACGCCGCCGGCTCGGCGCCGCGCGAGCCCGAAGGCCGCGGCCGCCGCGCACGCGAGTCCCACCGCGCCGACCTCCCGCACGACCGCGTGCCGCGACGAGACCTGGAGCCCGAGCAGAAGGCCGCCGGAGAGCGCCGCGAGGAGCACGATCCCGCCGAGGTCGAGCCGCTGCGCCGGTGCCACGGCCGCGCCGGCGACGTGCCGGAGCCCCGGAAGGAAGAGGAGCGCGGCCGCGGGGACGGCGACGAGCGTCCGCCAGCCGAGCAGGTCGGCCAGAGCCCCGCCGACGAGCAGCACCGCCGCGGAGGTCGCCGTCAGCACGGCCGTGAACACGCCGATCTCGCGCCGCCGGCGGCCCTGCTCGGCGATCGACGCGAGCGCGACGAGCGAGAAGACCGGCACCGATCCGGCGCCGATTCCCTCGACGAGGCGGCCCGCGAGAAGCGGCGGCAGCGAGGGCGAGGCCGCGGCGAGCGCCGCGCCGGCCGCGAGCAGCGGCAGCCCGATCCGGAGGACGAGCGCCGCGCCGAGGACATCGGCGAGGTGGCCGAAGGACGCAGTCCCGACGGCGAAGCCGAGCGCGTAGGCGATCATCACGCCGCTCGTGCCGCCGGCGCCGAGCCCGAGGCTCGCCGAGAGCGCCGGCAGCGCCGGCGCGACACCGGCCGAGGCGAGGGCGGTCAGGGCGACCGGCCCGGCGAGGTACGGGACGAGCAGCGGGCGGCTCGGAGTAAGCACGGCGGTGGGCAAGTTTGCAACCCGAACTCGAATTTGGGAAACTCGTCGGGACGGGGTCACCCACGGCGCCAGGGAATCGCGGATGGCCGGAGACCCTGAATCATAGGAAGGGGGAATCGGTGCTGAGCACGGTTTCTCAGGTCGACGCCGTCGACGCGGTCGACCAGGTGGATCAGGTCGACACGCCTGTGCTTCTTCTTCCCGATCTGATCGAGAGGATGATCGCAGAGCGCGAAACGTTCCAGGTCGCGAAGTTCCGCACGACCTGCACCGACTGCGTCCCGAACTTCTAGGTTCGGAAGCCTGGACTACAGGGGGCGGGCAGGCGCGGCGCCGCGGCTTTCCTTGCCCGCCCCACCGAGCCGGCCAAGCAGCGGGCGACGGCTTGAAGTAAGCAGCGTGGTGGGCAAGTTTGCAACCCGCGCTCGAATTTGGGAAACTCGTCCGGACGGGGTCACCACGGCGCCAGGGACTCGCGAGTGGCCGACGCCCCATCATAGGAAGGGGGGAAATCGGTGCTCAGCACGGTTTCGCAGGTCGACCAGGTCGACGCGGTCGACGCCGTAGATCAGGTCGACACGCCTGTGCTTCTTCTTCCCGATCTGATCGAGAAGATGGTCGCAGAGCGCGAGACGTTCCAGGTCGCGAAGTTCCGCACGACCTGCACCGACTGCGTCCCGAACCTCTAGGTTCGGAGCCCGGGCCGCGCGCGCCGCGGCGAGACGGGACGGGCCGGCGCAGGTGCCGCAGCTTGCGTTGCCCGTCCCACCGGGCCGCCCGCTTTCGCCCATCCGGAGGAGACGCATGCCTACAGCAACCTTTCGAGACAAGCTCGGCCGCACCGAGTCGATCCCCGTTCAGGCGGGCCAGCCGATCGTGGACGTGCTCCGCGCCGCCGGGATCCCGCGAAACGGCGTGCTCACGCGCGTGAACGGCGTGACCGTGGCCGAGGAGGTCGCGTCGGTCGGCGCCGAAGATCACGTCGAGTTCGTCCAGGTCCGTCACTACGACCTCGGCACCACCCGCGACCCGGTGCGCCGGACGTACGGCGCGCCCGACCCCGTGTACGTCAAGTCCGTCCTCTTCGACCGGGAGGGCGAGGTCGAGATCAGGGCCGAGCAGCTCGACGCCGCCGGCTTCACGCGCTACGTCGAGGAGACGTTCGTGCAGAGCGTCGTCGGCCGCGAGCTCCTCGTCGACGGCGACAACGTCCTGATCGGCCTCTCCGGCGGCCGCGACAGCGCCTCCTTCCTGAAGCTGCTCGAGCGGACGAGCGACCGCCTGCCGAGCTTCGACATGACCGCCGTGACGATCACCGGCCTCCCCGACTGGGAGGAGCCCGGCACCTACCGCGCCGCGATCGCCGCGTGCGAGCCGCTGGGGATCGACCACCTCGTCGTGACGGCGTCGGACATCGAAGAGACCTTCCGGCTCGAGACGCCGTTCGTCGAGGCGATGAACGGGATCGTCGCCGGCAGCAAGGCCTCCTCAACGATGGTGATCGCCCATCAGGTGCTGCGCCGGATGCTGGAGCGGACGGCCGAGTCGATCGGCGCGAACAAGATCGCCTGGGGCTTCAACGCCGACGACCTCGTCGCGAGCCTGATCGTTTGGATGTCGAGTGGGTTCCGGATGGGCGGCATCCCGACACGCGAGATCGGCAGCCACCGCTTCGTCTTCCCGCTCTATCGCATCACGAAGAAGGAGCTGACGCTCTACCTCGAGCTGCTCTCACGCGTCCTCTCGGGCCAGGGCACTCCGGGACGGTTCACGACCGGGCCCGGCGAGCGGTCGCTCGCCTACGCGGTCGCCGACCACCTCTACGACCTCTGGCCGGGGATCGACTACTACCTCTTCAACGCATTCGAGAACATGCAGCGGTACATGTTCCCTCTGCTCGAAGCCGAGTGCTCGATCTGCGAAGGCACGTATCTGCCCCAGGAAGGAGTGGACAATCCGGCCGAGCTGTGCGACGTGTGCGCGATCCTGAGCTCGGCGGGCTTCAGCCACGCTCGATGACGGCGGTCGCCCGGGACTGGTACCGCACCTTCTTCGCGGACGGGTTCTGGGCGGTCGCGGACGTCGAGTACTCGCCGGAGCGGACCGAAGCGGAGGTCGAGTACCTCGAGGCGGTCCTCCGCGAGCTCGCGCCGGGGCCGCGCCTGGCCGACCTCGGGTGCGGCAAGGGCCGGCACGCGGTCGCGCTCGCGGAGCGCGGCTTCGACGTGACGGCGATCGACGTCGCGGAAGAGCTGCTCGGCGAGGCGCCGTCGGTGACCTGGATCGCGCACGACCTGCTGAGCGCCCGACCGTGGCCGCTCGGCCGGGTCGACGCGGCGATCCTCGTGCAGTCGTTCGGGTGGGGAAGCGACGCCGACCAGCGCCGGCTCCTCGCGCGGGTCCGGCGGCACCTCGAGCCGGGCGGACTGCTCGTCCTCGACGTGTCGAACGCGGCCGCGATCATCCGCAACCTGGCGCCGCACGCGGAGGCCGAGCTCCCGTCGGGGACGGTCGCGCTCGACCGGTCATACGACGTGGGCACCGGCCGCAGCGTCGGCTCGATCACCCTGGACGGGCACCGGCGCGAGCACAGCATCCGCCTCTACCACTGCGACCAGGTCGAGGCGCTGCTCCGCGAGTCCGGCTTCGAGGTGATTCGCGCCGACGCGGACTTCGAACGGGGCGCCGAGGTCGGCCTGGACACGCGCTACATGCAGTTCCTCGCGCGGCCGGCGCCGCTCCCGCCCGAGTCGCTCGCGGTGCGCTTCTACGCCGAGCCGCCGCCGGCCGGCGCGCTCGACCTGCGCTGGAGCCTGGACGAGGACGAGTTCCTCGACCCGCAGCCGCGGGAGCTCTGGAGCCGGTACGTCGCGCGGGCCGGCTTCGAGGCGGCAGCCGACTACGGCCTCGACGATCCGTACGGCCAGGCGCGCGCGCGGCCGGCCCTCCGGCTCCACCACGGCGTCGCGTTCCCGGAGGGCGCCGTCACCTTCGGCGCCGGGGTGACGATGCTGCTCCGGGAGCTCGCGCAGCTCGCGGCCGGCGGCGACGTTCTCGTCGAGCGGCACGCCCACCCCGACCTGCCGGCCTGGGCGCGGGCGCGCGGCTCGCGCGTCGAGGTGGTCGACGGTGACCTCGCCCTGCGCGTCGACGAGACGGGCCCGGCGCTCGTCGTGCTCGACCGGCCGACGATCGAGGGCCGGGTGGCCGGGCTCGACGACCTGCGCCGCCTCGCCGCGACCGCGGAGGACTCCGGCACGGTCGTGATCGTGGACGAGTCGTACGCGACGTACTTCGGGCCGGCGGCCTCCGCGGCACCGCTGACGCTCGAGACCGCGAACCTGCTCGTTCTGCGCGGCGTCTCGAAGGGGTACTGCACGGGCGGCCTGCGCGTCGGCTACGCGGTCGCCTCCGCGCCGCTCGCGCCGGCCGTCCGCGAGGTCGCGTCCCCGCTCGCTGTCTCCTCGCTCACGCTCGGCTTCGCGCTCGAGCTGCTCGCCGCCGGAGACGTCTTCGCGCCGCTCCGCGCCCGGCTCGCGGTCACGAAGCCGGCCACGGTCGAGGCGCTCGCGCGGCTCGGGATCGAGACCGATCCGGCGCACCCGGCGCTACCGTGGGTGATCGTGCCCGCGGCGGCCGAGGAGGTGCTGACGCGCCGCGGGATCGCCGTACGGCGGGTGGACGGGCTCCTGCGCGTGGCGGTGCCGCTCTCCGACGCGCGGCTCGACGCCCTCCGGCGGCTCTCGTGAGCGGCGTCGCTTGCGATGCCGCCTTCAGGCGGTGCCGGCTTTGCCGGCGCCGCCGTCTGCGCCGCTGGTCTGGTGCGCAAGCATTCAGCATGGTGGACGCGTGAGCGTCGCGCTCTACGAGTCGATCCGCTCCGTGCCGGCGGTGTGGGACGAGGCCGTGCGGGCGAGCGGCGCGCCGGTCTTCTACGAGCGCTCGTACCTGGAGGCCTACGAGGACGCGCCCCTCGCGCCGGTCGAACGCTGCGCCTATCTCGTCGCCACGCGCGACGGCGCCACGGCCGTCCTGCCGGTGTTCGCCGTAGCCGCGATCGATCCACTCGGCGCCCTCGCGACGGCGTTCCCCCACGCGCCCACCGGCCGCGGGCTCGTCACGCCCGGCTGGCACTGCTACGACGGCCGGATCCCGGCCACGACGCGCGATGACCACCTCGTCGCCGCGCTCGTCGCGGCGCTCGGCGACCTCGCCCGCGAAGCCGGCGTCGAATGGGGCGCGCTCGTCAACTTCACAGACGGCCCGTTGCCGGGCGGCGCGAAGGCGCGGATCGACGAGCGCTTCCTCCTCGATCTCGGGCGCTTCGAGAGCGCCGACGAGTACGTCGCCTCGCTCGCGCCGAAGGTGCGCCAGAACGTGCGGCGCTGGCGGCGGCGGGCCGAGGAGGCCGGCGCGACCATCACCGTCGGCCGGGCCGCGGACGCCGACCTCGACGGCATCGTCGAGCTCGCGCGGAGGACTGCCGCGAAGTACGGCGCCGGGGACTTCTACCGGCCCGGGCCGTTCCAGCGCTTCGTCCGCGCGCTCGGCGACTCCGCCGTCGCGATCGAGGTGCGCATGGGCGACCGGCTCCTCTCCGGCGGCGTCTGCCTCGTCGACGCGGAGCGCTTCCACACCTGGACGTGCGGCGTCGACTACGACGCCGACCCCCCGTTCAGCCCGTACACGCTCATGTTCGCCGAGTCGGTGCGGGTCGCGTTCGACCGCGGGTTACCGGTGCTCGAAGGTGGGCGACGGAACGCGCCCTACAAGCTCCGCTACGGCCTGCGGCGGCAGCCGCTCGACGGCTACCTGCTCCGCTTCAGCTGAGGCGTCGCTTGCGACGCCGCCATCAGGACGCGCGGGTTTCCCGCGCGTCCGTCTGAACCGACCGGTCGACACGCTGAAGTCATCTCGAGACCGCTCTAAACGACGTCGCGCGGAAGCTTCCACCGCCCTTTGCCGAAGGCGCGGACGTAGTCCGCCGCATTCCGGTCGACCTCGGCGAGCAAGGCCTCTGCCGTGTCGAGCGCGCGGTCGAGAAAGGCGGCCGCGTCGAGCGGGCGGGGCGGGAAGAGCAGGTCCTCAAGGTGGTCGAGCGCCGCGGGAAGGGGCGCGCGGAGCCGCTCGCGGTGCAGCCCCGCGTACCGGAGGTCCCAGCCGACGACGCCCCGGGCCGCGAGCGCACCCTGGACGAGCCGCTCGCCGGCCGCGCGGGTCGCGATCGCGCTGCCGAGCTCCTCGCCGAGCCCGAGCAGGGCGGCGGCGTCCTCGAGGTAGCTCAGCGCGTCCACGAGCGCCTGCGCCGCCACGATCGACGGCAGCCACTCGATGCGGAGCGCAGCGCGCCAACGCGCGAGCGCCTCCTCGCCGTAGAGAGGCACGGCGCCGTGCAGGCGCGACAGGGCCTTCTGCTCCAGGTACTGGAGCCCCGGCAGCGAAATGATCCGGCCGTCGGAGTCGATGCTCCGCGCGAGCGTCTCCTCGAGCGGGGCGAACCGGTCGCGCGCGAGGATCCAGACGTCGATCTCGACGTCCCCGACGAGGGCGAGGATCCGGTCGACGAGGGTCGAGCGCTGGCCCACGTCCTCGCCGAGCCCGCGCCGCGCGAGGACGTCCTCGAGCGGCTCGCTCTCCTCGCGCAGCACGAGGAAGTCGAGGTCGGACTCGGGCGTGAGGAATCCCTCCGCAGCCGAGCCGACGAGCACGAGGGCGTCGTCCTCCCACCGCAGGAAGGGCTCGAGCTGCTCGTTCGTGACGCGGGTTCGCTCGAGCAGCGCTCGGGCGGGCGGCGGGAGGCGGCTGCGCAGGTCGGTCACGAGAGAAGAAGCCGCAAGGTTTCCCCGCGCCCGTTCCGTGCGACCAGGGACTCGACGCGGCTCAGGCCGGCGGGGTAGGCGAACGTGTAGGCCGCGTGCAGCGGGTCGGCCATCCAGGCGGCGATCCGCTCCGCGCGCTCCGGCGAGCGAAGGCCGTACCGGACGAGATACTCGGCCCGCTCGCCCGGCGGGAGCAGAGCGGCGTTCGAGCTGACCGCACGCAGGCGCGACAGGACCGCCGCCGCGCGCCACTCGACGACCTCCTCCTCGGCCTGGCACGGCGAGAGGCCGGCCTCCCGCGCGAGGGCACGGAGGTCGTCCTCGTCGAAGACGAGCGTCGCGGCGGCCGAGGCGAGGCCTTCCGACGCCACCGAGGACGGGCCGACCGCGAGCACCGGCCGGCACTCGGGACGGCGCAGGAGCTCCTGCCGCACGCGCTCCGTGTGGTGGCCGGGGTAAGCCTCGTGGCAGACGAGGTCGACGAGGCGCGCGAAGGTCGGCGGCTCGTCGGCGCCGAGCTCGATCCGCGAGCGGCATCCGCCGAGATACGTGCAGCTCGCGCTCCAGGGCCGGCCGCGGACGACCTCCACCTCGACCGCGTCCGCGTCGGGAAGGGACACCCACGCGACCGTCCGCCTCCGCGCCTCGTCGAGCAGCCGGCGGGCGACCGCGGCGAGGCGGTCGAGCGGCAGCGCGCGGCGGCGCCGCCACGACTCGACGCGGGCGCGGAGCTCACCCGTTCCCGGGACGAGGGCGTCGAGCTCGGTGAGCGCTTCGTCGAAGTGGGCCTCGTCCACCCGGGCGGCGCGCACGCCGCCGAGCAGTTCGGCGACGAGGCGCGCGAACGGCGGCGAATCTCCTGCAGCCACTCGGCACGCGGCCGCGAGCGCGCGCAGGTGCGCGGCGACGTACGCGGCCCGGTCGGTTGCCGCGGCCTCGACCTCCTGCGCCAGCGCGTCCGCCTCCGCGGCCAGCTCGCCGTACGGACGAGGCGCGTCCACGGCCGGCCGGTCGCCGAGGACGAGCTCGACGATCGGCTCCGGCCCGGAGTGCGCCTCGACCGCGAGCGCGAGGTAGCGCTCCGCGGCGGCCGCGACATCGGTCGTCACAACCACCCTGCTCCCCTCAGCAGCTCCAGGAATCGCGCCTCGAACGGGTCCGCGGCAGCCGGCGGACCGCCGTCGATCCCGAGTGCCAGCCCAACCGCCCGCGCGTAGGCACCGCGGCGGTCGGCCGCCAGCTCGCCCTCGAACCACTCGCGCTCCGCCGCGGGCGCGTCGGCGAGCGCCGCGCGCAGGTTGAAAGGCCCCTCCCAGCCCCGGGCAAGCGCGCCGCCCGGCCGCGGCTCCGGGAGAGGTGCCGAGAGGACGGTGGCGCCGGCGATCGTCGCCGCGCGCCGAAGCTCCTCGGGGTCGACGTTGTCGACGTCGTCGGCGGAGGTGTGGTTGAACCGGTCGGGCCAGTGGCCGAGCTGAAGCGTCGGCACGCCGAATTTGCGGTCGGCGAAGAGGAGGTGGTCGGAGGCGCCGAGGAAGGGCTCCGAGCCCCAGGCCCAGCTCGAGGGCGCGCGCTCCGCCACGATCGCTGCAGCCCGCTCGGCGACGGCATCGAGCGGCGACGGCAGGTGCGAGCGCTCGAGGACGAGCGGCCCGCCGCAGCGGGCCTGGTCCTCGCCGACCATGTCGAGATTGAGCACGGCGCGCGGAAGCGGCGCCCGCCCGGCGCCGACGACGTCGTGCAAGTACGCCGCCGTGCCGACGAACTCCGGTCCCCAGACGAACCGGAGCCCGATGCCGTCGGGCCGCAACGCCTCGGCAAGCCCGAGCGTCGCGGCGACGCCGGACGCGTTGTCGTTCGCGCCGGGCCGCGGGTGGCAGAGGTGGGCGAGGAACAGCCCCCCGGCGCTCGTCTCGCCGCCTAGGCGGCCCGTCACGAGCGGCATCGACCCCGACGCGGCGACCTCGACGTGGACGAAGGCTTCTCCGCCGGCGAGCGCCCGCGCGAGCGCCTCGCGGTCGACGCTGAAGCCGACGAGTCGCGTGTCGGACGGCAGCTCGATCCGCCCGACCGCCACCGGCGACGCGCACGCGACGAAGCCAAGTGCGCCTGACTCCTCGAGCCCGGAGAGAGTCGCGCCCAACGGCAATACGGCCAGCGCGTCCTCGAGCGAGCCCCCGCCGACGGTCGCGAGCCGCACCGTGCGAGGCGGCGTCGGACGCGAGAAGGTCGCCACCGCGCACGGCGTCTCCGGGTAGGTCGCAAGCGCATCACCGTCGACGAGGAGGCGGGCCAGGCGCGGCGTCCAGGCGGGCGGCGCGGCGTACGTCCACCAGGTCGAGCCCGGTGGATACGACTTCACGCTCACCTCCTCCAGCCCGGCCCGCTCGGCCTCCGCGGCCACGTAGTCGGCCGCCTGTTCGACGCCCTCCGAGACCTGGTAGCGGTCGAGCGCCGCGAGGGCCTCGACGCGCTCCAGCGCCCGTTCGGCGTCGAAGGCCGCGTGGACGCGCTCGACGGCGGCCCGCAGGCTCACCCGGACCAGATCGCGAGCGGCACGAGCAGCTCGTCCCGTTCCCAGGAGCCGTGGTCGAACGGCGCGTCCGCGTCCGAGAGCGGCGACGTCCGCCCGGTCGCGACGGCGACGACCTCGCCGACCCGCTCGGCCACGAGCTCGGTGTCGCCGAGCAGCCCCATCGCGATCAGCTCCTCGCGTCGCGTGACGATCCCCCTGCCGTCGAGGATAGCCGTGACCGCTTCGGCCAGATCGTCCGCCTTCCCGGCGTGCGGGTAGGCCCAGCGGACGCGGCCCGCACCTCCGGGAGGATAGCGGCACGTCATCGGCCCCGTCGCCTCGACCCAGGCCCGCCTCGCCTGCTCGTCGCCGGCCGACTCGACGAGGCCGTGGTCGGCGTACGCGACGACGGCGTGCCCCGCCGCGGCCCAGTCGGCGGCGGCCCGCTCGAGCCGCGCGAGGCCCTCGAGCACGGGCTCGTCGTAGCCGCCCCGGTGCAGGTAGTCGTCGAAGCTCACGAACGTCCAGACGAGGAGCGGCCCTTGCCCGAGCGCCGCCTCGGTCTCGCGGACGGCCGCGTCGGCGGCGGCGACCGGGTCGTGGCGGAGGGCCTTCCAGTCCGTCGGCGACGGGACGCGTTCGGCGCCGCGCAGGATCGCGTCCGTCCACGCGCTCGGCCAGTTCGCGAGCTCGCCCGGGTTCGCGAGGCAGTGCACGCCCTCGTCCCGCGCCCGCTCGAAGAACGTGGGCGCGTCCGTCATCCGATGCGGAGGCAGCTCGACGGGCTCCAACCCCCGGTCGAGGAAGACGTGGAAGCACGTCTGCGCCTCCGGCAGGTAGTAGACGACGCCGAGCACGCCGTGCTCGGCGGGCTCGAGGCCGGTCGCCGCGGTCAGCCACGCGGTCACCGAGGTCGTCGGGAACGTGCTCGTCAGCGTCTCGACCCGCGCCTGCGACCAGGCGGCGCGCGCGACTTCGTCGTTGATTCCGTCGAGCGCGAGCACGACGACCGTCGGCGACGACCTCCAGGTCTCGGTGACGACCTCGGGGACGACTCGGAGCGGCCGGAGGGGCTCACTCATGGCGGCGCACGATAGGAGCCGGCGAGAGCTCCTGCAGCCGTCGAACTTGGGATCCTCCCGCCGGCTCCGGCGCCTCTTCGCCGTCGCGCCGCATGTTCCTCGACGGGATCCCGAGCGCTGGCGGTGGACGGCACGGAATGCGGCCCGCCGCGCCGCCCACCTGACCCTGCGCCGGCAGCGGCAGCGGGGAGAGCATTCCGCCGCGCCTGCGCCTGGTTGGGTCGGCGTTCGCCACACCGGCGCGCCTTCCTGCGGACCTGCGCCGGCGCGGACGCCGTACGAGGGGCGTGGATCGCCGCGCGTTCCTCCTCGGCGCCGCCTCGCTCGCCCTCACACCGCGGGCGCTCGCCGGAACGCGCCGCCGCCCGCTCGCGCTCGTGACCGCCGACCTGGAGTCCCGGCTCGTCGCCGTCGACCTCGCGAGCGGCCGCGTCCACCGCTACCTCCTGACTGAGCCGAGGCCGAGAAGCGTCGAGTCGGTCGGCGGAACGGCGGTGGTCGCGCACTCCGAGCTCGGCGTCGTCACGCTCGTGCGGGCGGCGACGCTGGCCGTGACGCACGTCCTGCACGGCTTCGGCGAGCCGCGCTACACCGCCGGCCACCCGGACGGCCGCCACGCCTTCGTCACCGACGCGGCGCGGGGCGAGGTGGTCGCTGTCGACGTCGTCCGCGGCCGCGTCGTCGGGCGCGCGGAGGTCGGCGCGCGCGCCCGGCACATCACCATCGACCCGAGCGGCCGGCGGCTCTGGGTCGCGCTCGGCTCGAAGGCGGAGCAGCTCGCGATCGTCGACGTGACGAGGCCGAGCCGTCCGAGGCTCGTCCGGCTCCTGCGCCCGCCCTTCCTTGCGCACGACGTCGCCTGGACGCCGGACGGAAGGACTGTCTGGGTCAGCTCCGGCGACCGGAACGAGCTCGCCCTCTACCGGGCGCGGACGCTCGAGGTCGTCGCGCGGCCGCCCGCGGACTGGCCTCCGCAGCACGTCACCTTCCGCGGCGCGCGTGCGTACGTGACGAGTGGCTGGAACGGCTCGCTCCGTGTCTACGGCAGCGACGGGCGCTCGCTCCGGAGGACGATCGTGCCGGTCGGCTCCTACAACGTGCAGCAGGCGGAAGGCTGGGTCGTCACACCGGGGCTCGGGACCGGAAGTCTCTGCGTCCTGGACCCGCGCGGACGGCTGCGCCGCCGCGGGCGGATCGCACGCTCGTCCCACGACGCGTGCGTCGTCTTCGCGGGTTGACCGTTATTCCAGAAGCGGCAGCGCCTCGGCGGCGACGAGGCCGTCCGTCTCGCCGGTCGTCACCTCGAGCGGCTTGTTTCGTGTCTCGACGGCCACCCAGGCGACGACCGCGCTGATCGCCAGCATCCCCAGCGCCACGCCGGCCGCGATCTTCCCGAACCCGTCCGCGGTCGGGAGCGCCACCGCCGTGACGATCGGCCCGGCCACACCACCGAGCTTGCCCGCGCCGGCGACCACTCCGACCGCCGTGCCGCGGACTCGCGTCGGATACACCTCCGCCGCGTAGGGCATCAGGCCGGCGTTGATCGCCGTCGTCGCCAGGAGCAAGAGCACGGCGAGGGTGGAGAGGTACCAGCCGCCCTGTCCCTCGACCGTCGCCCAGACGGCGAACCCGGCGAGCGCCAGCGAGGTCAGCAGGCCGAAGAAGACGAGGCTGCCCTTGGTGCTCCACGTGTTGTAGAGGAACACGCATGCAATCGCGCCCGGGACGGCGAGGAGCGAGGCCTGCGCGAGGACCCCGTCGGCGGAGGCGACGTGCGCATCCCGTAGCTCGGTCGGCAGCCAGATGATCAGCCCGAACGTCGTGAAGCCCCAAAGCGCCGAGTAGGCGCAGAGCGAGATCGTGCGTCGCGCGTACTCCCCCGTGAAGACGTCGCGGATGTGGCCTTCCGGCGGCGCTCCCGGCGCCTCGACGATGTCCGTCACGCCGAAGCGTGCGAGCGTCGCTCTCGCCTCTTCGGCGCGCCCCTGCTGGAGGAGGTAGCGCGGCGACTCGGGGATCGCACGGGCGAACACGAGCAGAACGAGACCAGTCGGGAGGCCGATGAGCCAGACGAAGCGCCAGCTGGAGATGGGAATGATCAAATTGGCCGCGTTGCTCGCAGCGACATAGCCGCCGATCCCGCCGAGCGCGCCCACACCCACCGTCAGCAGCGTCCGCTTCCGCTGCGGCGCGATCTCGCTGATCAGGGAGAAGACGATCGGAAGCATTCCGCCCGCGGAGAAGCCCATGACGCCGCAATTGGCGACGTTCCAGTAGAAGCCGGGCATGACGCCGCAGATCGACGTGGCGATGAACAGGAGAACGGCGAATTGGATGGTCGGAAGCCGTCCTACCCTGTCGGCGAGGTGGCCGAAGATGAGCGAGCCGACGACAGTCCCCGCCAGCGCCACGAGGGGAAACTGAGCGGCCGTCTGGATCGAGAGCCCGTACTCCTCCCGCATTCCCGGGAGCACGAACCCGAGCGTGAGCGGCTTCATCGTGTCGATCACGAGCCCGAACACGAGGACGGACAGGAGCTTCCAGTGAGCGGTGGTCAGGCGTTCCTCCTCGCGGCGCACGAGGTGGATGTCGATCTGCTGTCCGAGCGGCTGGCGGAGCAGCGCAAAGGCGGCGATGGCAATGCCGATCATGAGGAGGATCATGCCGGCGATCATCTGGGGCGACCATCCCATGCCGGCCATCCGCCAGCCCATGTCCCGCGTCTTCCAGATGTCCATGATCTGGAGGACGACGCCGATGCTCACGAAGGCCGAGCCAACCAGGAAGGCGACCCTCATCGCCTGGGCCGAGACCGACCCCAACCGGCCAATGCTCAGCGACCTACCCTGCCAGCCGAAGTGCTGAAGACCGCTCATTCCATTATCTCCATTGGAAGCCTCCGTTCCATCGAAAGGAGGCCAAGTGTATGGAAGGCCCGGACGGCGGTCAATGAAGCATCTGAATGCGGCCTATTCCATCGAGCGACGCCGTTACAAGGCGCTGCGCTAGGATCGGCGGGCCGGTGGGGGACGACGCGCAAGGGACGTATCTCGTCGTCGTCGACGACGAGGAGCAGTTCTCGGTCTGGCCGGCGGGACGGCCGCTTCCGGCGGGATGGCGGGAGGCGGGCGGGGCGATGGTCGGGACGGCGGGTGGCTGAGCCGGCGCCGCTGACGCGCGCGACGTACTCCGGGTGGCACGGCGTCGCGCCGATGCGCGAGTGGTTCGATCGAGCCGAGGCCGGCGCGTGCATCGTCGAGGGGCGCGGCGCGCGCGTTCGCGACGCCAAGGGGCGGTGGTACCTCGACGCGAAGGCCGGGCTCTGGCACGTGACGCTCGGGTACGACAACCCGACGCTCGTCGCGGCGATCGAGCGGCAGCTAAAGACGCTGCCTGCGGGCTGCCTCGTCCGCGGCGAGCGCCCGCCGCAGGTGAGCGTCGAGTTCGCGAACGCGCTCGCCGCGCGGCTGCCGGCGGGGCTGCGGCGGATCCGCCTCGGCACGACCGGAGCGCAGATGACCGAGGCGGCGGTGATGCTCTCGCGGTGCGCCCGCGTCGCGGAGGGAACGCGGCGGCGGAAGGAGGTGGTCGCACTCCGGGACGCCTACCACGGCGCCGGCCCGGGAGCGTGGGCGCTCACCGACATGCCGCACTATCACGAGCTGTACGGCCCGCTCGTGCCCGGCGTTCGCCACGTGCCCGCCACGCTCGCCGCGCTGGAGGAAACGCTCGCCGACGCACGGCCGGACCGCGTGACGGCGGTCATCCTGGAGCCGATCCAGGGCGATCGCGTGATCACGCCGTCGCCGGCGTACCTCCGCGGGGTACGGGAGCTGACGGAGCGGCACGGCGTCCACCTGATCGTCGACGAGGTCGCGACGGGGATGGGCAGGACCGGCGCCGTCAGCCTCGCCGCCGAGCTCGGCGTCGTGCCCGACCTGCTCGTGCTCGGCAAGGGGCTGACCTCCGGATACGTCCCCGGGACCGCGCTCGCCGTCTCCGACCGGCTCTACGACCTCCTCTACGACGGCCCCGCCTTCCCCCACGGCTCGACCGCCGACGGCAGCCCGCTCGCGGCGGCCGCAGGCCTCGCCGTCCTGCACGTGCTCTTCGACGAGGGGCTGCTCGAGCACGCGACGCGGATCGGGGCGGCGCTCGAACGGAGGCTCGCCCAGCTGCGCGACGACGTCGAGGCGGTCGTCGAAATCGGCGGGGCGGCGCTGATGCAGGGCGTCAGGCTCGCCGACCCCGACGGAGCGCCGTGGCCACTCGACCGGATGCGGAGACTGGCTGCCGTGTGCGCGGAGGCCGGGGTGCTGATCCAGACGCTCGCCGACCGGATCGTGCTCGTGCCGCCGTTCGTGATCGACGAGCGGGACTGCGACCGGATCGTCGAGGCGATCGCCTCGGCGGTCGCCGCGTCAACGCGCGAGCGTCAGCCCGCGCACGCGTAGATGGCGGGGACAGTCGCACGCGAGCGGGCGCGGCCTGGCACGCGGATTCCGCTCTCGTCCGCGCAGGAGCGACTCTGGTTCATCGACCTCCTCGCGCCGCGGCAGGCGGGCTACAACAACTTCATCGTCCGGCGGTTCCACGGCCGGCTCGAGCCGGACGTGCTCGAACGGGCGTTCACGGAGATCGTGCGGCGGCACGACACGCTGCGGACGACGTTCGCGACGGTCGCGGGGGCTCCCGTCGGGCGGCTGCTCGAGCCGTTTCCCGTGCCGCTGCGCGTCGTCCCGGCGGCCGACGAGGACGAGGCGCACCGGCTCGCGGCCGCGGAGGTGCAGACGCCGTTCGACCTCGCGACCGGTCCGCTTCTCCGCACGACGCTCTTCCGGCTCGCACCGGACGACCAGGTCCTGCTCGTCACCGTCCACCACATCGTCGCCGACGGATGGTCGCTGGGCGTGCTCTACGACGAGCTGACCGCGCTCTACGGCGCGTTCGTCCGAGGCCACGAGTCGCCGCTGCCGGAGCCGCCGCTCCAGTACGTCGACTACGTCGTGTGGCAGCGCGAGCGGCTGCTGACCGGGGAGCAGGAGGCGGCGCTCGATTACTGGTGCAGCCAGCTCGCCGACGCGGCCACGCTCGAGCTGCCGATCGACCGGCCGCGCCCGCCGCTGCAGACCTACCACGGCGCAGCCCACTTCCTCACGCTTCCGCCCGAGCTGTGCGCGCGCGTCGTCGAGGTCGAGCGCGCCGAGCGCGCCACCCCGTACATGCTCTATCTCGCCGCGTACGCGGCGCTCCTCTCGCGCTACGCGCGCCAGGACGACGTCGCCGTCGGCACCGCCGTCGCGGCTCGCCTCCGGCCGGAGTTCGAGCGGATGATCGGCTTCTTCGCGAACACGTGCGTCATCCGCGTCGACGCCGCCGGCGACCCGCCCTTCCGCGACCTCGTCGGCCGCGTCCGCAAGACCGTGTTCGACGCCCTCCAGCACCAAGACGCGCCGTTCGAGCAGATCGTGCAGCGGCTGAACGTCCCGCGCGACCCGTCGCGGAACCCCATCTTCCAGGCGCTGTTCGGGTTGCTGAACACGCCGCCGCCGCTCGTCGACCTGCCGGGGCTGACGCAGCTCGACTTCGAGCTCGACGCAGGAACGACGCGGTTCGACCTCGAGCTCCTCCTCTTCGGCAACGACGAACGGCTGCGCGCGCACTTCGTCTACAACACCGACCTGTTCGACGCGGGCACCGTCGAGCGGATGGCGGAGAGCCTGCTCGTCCTGCTCGACGCGGCCGTCGGAGACCCCGGACGCCGGCTCTCGCAGCTCCCGCTCCTGACGCCGCCCGAGCGCCGGCGGCTGCTCGCCGGCCTGATAGGGCAGCCGACACCTCCCGCGGCGGCGACCGTCCACGAGCTCGTCGAGCGGCGAGCCGCCGCCGACCCGGACGCGCCGGCGGTGCGCTTCGATGCAACGGTCCTGAGCTACGGCGACCTCCTGGCCCGGTCGCGCCTGCTCGCGGCGCGCCTCCAAGAGGTCGGCATGACGGCCGACCGGGCGGTCGGCGTGTGCGTGGAGCGCTCGCCCGAGCTCGTCGTCGCCCTGCTCGGCGTCCTCCAGGCGGGCGGCGCGTACACCACGCTCGACTCGCGCTACCCGCGCGAGCGGCTGGAATTCGTGCTCGCAGACTCGAGCGCCGCGGCGGTCGTGACGCAGGCTCGGCTGCGCGACCGTCTGCCGCCGCGCGGGCCGCCGACGATCCTCGTCGAGGGCGGTCCCGCGAGCGAGGCCCGGGAGCCCGCGTCGCGTGCGACGGCGGAGACCCTCGCCTACGTCATCTACACCTCCGGCTCGACCGGCACGCCCAAGGGCGTCGCGATGCCGCACCGACCCCTCGTCAACCTCGTCGGGTGGCACCTCGCGCACCCTCGGCTGGGGCGGCCGGCCGTGACGCTCCAGCTGGCGGCGGCGAGCTTCGACGTCGCCTTCCAGGAGATCTTCACGACGCTCGCCACCGGAGGAACGCTGGTGCTGCTCGGCGAGGACGAGGCGCGCGATCCCGCGGCGATCTGGGGCACGATCGTCGAGGCCGGGGTCGAGCGGCTCTTCGCGACGCCGACCGCGCTCGAGCTCGTCGCCCAGCGCGCGGCCTCGGGCGGGCGTGCCCCGCTCCGCGACATCGTCGCCTCCGGCGAGCCGCTCAGGGTGTCGCCTGCGATCGCGGCGCTCGTCGAGCGGACGGGCGCGGTCCTCCACAACCAGTACGGCCCCTCGGAGACGCACGTCGTCACGTCGGGTCCCGTCGCGGCCGGCGACGCCTCGCCGCCGATCGGACAGCCGCTTCCGAACGTGGAGCTCTACGTGCTCGACGCCACGCTCTCGCCGGTGCCGATCGGCGTTCCCGGCGAGCTCTTCGTCGGCGGACCCGCCGTCTCGCGCGGGTACGTCGCCCGCGCGGCGCTCACCGCCGACCGCTACCTGCCGGACCCGTTCTCGGGCCGGCCGAGCGCGCGCCTGTACCGGACCGGCGACGTCGTCCGCCGCCGCACCGACGACGAGCTCGAGTTCGTCGAGCGCGCCGACACGCAGGTCAAGGTACGCGGGTTCCGCATCGAGCTCGGCGAGGTCGAGGCGCGCCTGAGCGCGCACCCGGCGGTCGTCGCCGCGGCCGCCGCCGTGCACGGCGACGGCCCGTCGAAGCGGCTGGTCGCGTACGTCGTCGGCGACGAGTCCGCGCTCGAGCCCGGAGAGCTCCGCTCGTTCCTCGCCGAGCGCCTCCCTGAGCACATGCTTCCCGGCGCGTACGTGTTCCTGCCGGCGCTGCCGCTGACGAGGACCGGGAAGCTCGACCGCGCGGCTTTGCCCGCACCGCCGTCGGGCCGCGACGCGCTGGCGCCGGCGTACGTCGAGCCTGCGACGGATACGGAGCGGCGCCTGGCCATGATTTGGGCGGAGGTGCTCGAGCTCGACCGCGTGGGCGCCGAGGACGACTTCTTCGCGCTCGGCGGCGACTCGTTCCGGGCGAGCCGCGTCGCAGCGCGTGTCGACACCGCGGTCCGCGCCCTGTTCGAGCACTCGACCGTTCGGGCGCTCGCGCGGCGGCTGGACGAGGCGGCGGCCGCGGCCGGCGACGACGACGGCGCGGCCGCCGACGACGAGCTCTCGCCCGTCGAGCGCCGCTTCTTCTTTGCCGCCCAGGTCGACGAGGCGACACCGCAGACGACGGGGTTCGCGCTCCGCCTGCGCGGCGCGCTCGACATCGAGGCGCTGCGGCAGGCGGTCACCGCCCTCGTCGCGCGCCACCCCGCGCTCCGGAGCGGCTTCGAGCTCGTGGACGGCGAGCCGCGCCGCCGTGTCCTCGCGCGGGCGGCGGCGCACGTGGAGGTGGAGGTTGTCGGCGTCGCGCGAGAGGATGAGGCGGCCGTGCTCGCGGACGTGTTCCTGCGGCCCTTCGACCTCTCGCAACCCCCGCTCCTCCGCGCGCGCATCCTCCGGCTCGCGGACGACGAGCACGTCCTCGCGTGCGCGATCCACCACGTCGTCACCGACGGCTGGTCGAACGCGATCCTCGTCGACGAGCTGGCGACGTTGTACCGGGAAGGGCCGGCGGCGAGCCTGCCGCCGCCGCCCGACTATGGCTCGTTCGTCGCGTGGCAGCGCGACCGCGTGGCGGGGCCGGAGGGAGAGCGGCAGCGCGCGTACTGGCGGCGCCGCCTCGCCGGCCTCGAGCCGCTCGCACTCCCGTTCGACCGCCGCCCGCCAGCCGTCCCGAGCTTCCGCGCGGGGCGGCTGCGCTTCGCGCTCGATCCGGTGCTCGTCGAGCGGCTCTCCTCGCTCGCGCGGGAGGCGCGCGCGACGCCGTTCATGGTCTACACGGCCGCGCTCTGGGAGGTCCTTCGCGCCGTGACCGGCCAGGAGGACGTCGCGTTCGCAACGCCGACCGGCGGGCGGCCGCGGCCCGAGTTCGAGCGGGTCGTCGGGCCGTTCCTGAATACGCTCGTGCTGCGCTCGGAGCGGCGGGAGCCGACCTTCGGCGCGCTGCTCGCGGCGGCACGGCGGACGGTGCTGGACGCGTTCGAGCACCAGGACCTCCCCTTCGACGACGTCGTGGCCGATCAGGAGGCGGAGCGGCGGCCGGCGCGAAACCCGCTCGCACAGGTGATGCTCTCGCTCCAGAATCAGCCGCCGGTCGCGCCGGACTTCGGCGAGCTCGAGGTCGAGCCCGTCGACGTCGACGCCGGCGCGAGCGTGTTCGATCTCGTCGTCCGCGTCCGCGGTCCGGAGATCGAGCTCGTCTACCGCGCCGACTTCTTCGACGAGGCGACCGCGCAGGCGCTGCGACGCCGCCTGGTCGCGACGCTCGAGGCCGTTTCGCCTGACGCGCCGGTGGCCTACGCCGCCACGCCGGAGGAGCGTCGCTTCCTCGCGTCGTGCAACGCGACCGCGCGCAGCGTCGCCGCCGAGCCGACGCTGCACGAGCTGGTCGCGGCGCAGGTCGAGCGGACACCGACGGCGCCTGCCGTCTCGTTCGCCGGCCGGACGCTCTCGTACGCCGACCTGCACGACCGCGCAACCGCGCTTGCAGGCGCGCTGCAGGCGGCCGGCGCCGGCCCGGAGCGGCCGGTCGCCGTCTGCCTCGAGCGCTCGCTCGAGCTCCCCGTCGCGCTGCTCGCCGTCCTGCACGCCGGCGCCGCGTGCGTGCCGATCGACCCGGCCTACCCGGCGGCGCGGGTCCGGGAGATGCTCGCCGCCGTGCGGCCGGTCGCGGCCGTCGCGACGGCGCCGCTGGAGGACCTCGCGATCGTTCCCCCCGGCGCGCGCGCCGCCTTTGCCCCGGTCGCCGTCGATCCGGCGATGCTGGCGTTCGTCCTCTTCACCTCAGGATCGACCGGAACGCCGAAGGCGGTCGCGCTCCCGCACGCGGGCCTCGTCAACCGGATCGCCTGCGGCCGCGAGCGCGACCGCCTCGGCCCGGGGGAGCGGGTCCTCCACAAGGCGTCGATCTCGTTCGACGTCGCGCTGCACGAGATCTTCACGCCGCTCGCGTCGGGCGCTCTGCTCGAGCTCGCCGAGCCGGCCCTCCATGCCGATCCCAAGTACCTGGTCGAGCTCGTGCGACGGCGGGAGCTGACGTGCGTGCACTTCGTGCCGTCGCTGCTCCAGCACGTCGTCGCCGAGCCCGGCCTCGAGGAGTGCCGGACGCTCCGCCGGGTTCTCTGCGGCGGCGAGGAGCTCCCGCCGGACCTCGCGGGGCGACTGCTCCAGCGCCTGCCGAACGTAGAGGTCTGGAACCAGTACGGGCCGACCGAGGCGAGCATCAGCGTCGCCTTCCACCGTGTCGGGCTCGGCGACCTCGAACGCGCGCGCATGCCGGTGGGGACGCCGATCGCGAACACGCAGCTCCACGTCGTCGACGAGCGGCTCGCGCCCCTGCCGGTCGGGGTCGTCGGCGAGCTCTGCCTCGGCGGCGTCGCCGTCGCGCGCGGCTACCTCGGCGATCCGGCGGCGACCGGGGAGCGGTTCGTGCCCGATCCGTTCGGGCCGCCGGGCGCGCGCCTCTACCGCACCGGCGACCGCGCGCGGCGGCGGCCAGACGGCGCGGTCGAGGTGCTCGGCCGGCTCGACGACCAGGTCAAGGTCCGCGGGAACCGCGTCGAGCTCGCGGAGGTGGAGGCGGCGCTCCGCGCGTGTCCGGGAGTTGCAGAGGCAGCGGCCGCCGTCGACGGCGACGAGCTCGTCGCAGCCGTCGCCGGCGCCGTCTCGACCAACGGGCTGCCGGGCGCGCTCCGGGACGTCCTGCCGGCGTTCATGGTCCCGGCGCGGATCGTCCGGGTCGACGACGTGCCGCAGATGCCGAGCGGGAAGGTCGACCGCGCAGCCGTGCGCCGGCTCGCGCGGGCAGAGCGCTCCGCGCAGACCGCACCGGCGGCGCACGGCGTCGCTGCGGAGCTGCTCGAGATCTGGCGCCGGGTGCTCGGCCGCGACGACGTGGGTCCCGACGATCCCTTCTTCTCCGTCGGCGGGCACTCGCTCCTCGCGCTCCGAGTCGTCGCTGCGGCGCGCGAGCGCGGGCTGCCGCTGACCGCGCGCCTGATGCTCGAGCACCAGACGGTGGAGGCGGTCGCCGCCGCGCTCGACGCTCCGGCCTCCGCCGGCAGGTTCGTGCGCCTGAACGACCGCCCGGGGCCGCCGATCGTGCTCTTCCACCCCGGCGGCGGTGGAGTCGGGTGCTACCAGGGGTTGGCCGAGCGAAGCGCACGGCTCGTGCTCGGCGTCGAGGCGCCGCAGGAGCTGCCCGCGACGCTTGCCGAGCTCGCAGCCGCGTACGCCGCCGAGCTCCATGCGTCGATGCCGGAGCCGTACACGCTCGGCGGCTGGTCGTTCGGGGCCGCCGTCGCGTTCGAGACCGCGCGCGCGCTCGCCGCCGCCGGCCACGAGGTCGCGCGTCTCGTGCTCGTCGAGCCGCCGCTCCTCGACGGAACGGTGCGCGAGTCGGCGCTCGAGCCGCTGACCGCGCTTCGCGAGCGCGCGCTCGCCGAGGGCGACGGCGCGGCCTACCGCGCGGCGCTCGAGGCGGCCGGGCTCGGCGACCCGGGAGAGGCGTGGGCGGCGTTTCCGCTCGACACGTGGATCGCGCTCGCGACCGCGGCGCACGGCCACCGCTTCGGCCGCTACGACGGCGCCGTCGACCTCGTGGTCAGCGACGCGTGCGTCGACCGCGACGACGGCTACTACGCGACGCACGCCTTCGGCGCGTCGTTCGCCGACTACCGCGACCGGTGGCGGCAGCTCGCGCGCGGCGTCGTCGTCCACCAGCTACCCGGCAACCACTTCTCGCTCGTCGAGGCGGACGCGGCCGGGCTCGCGGCCGTGGTCGCGCGACTCTAGCCCGCGTGGCGGTCGCGCCCCCCGCGCCGCTCGTCGGGCGGCACCCGTACCGGGAGCTTCTGGCGCTACCGGCGGTGCGCCGGTTCATCGTCGGCTTCTTCGCGACGTCGATCGGCGACGGGATCGCGCTCGTCACCGTGCCGTGGGCCGCCCTCGAGCTCGCTCCGCAGGGTCGTGGCGCCCTCGCGGTCGCGCTCGCGACGTTCGCGACGTTCGTGTCCGGCCTGCCGGTCTCGCTGCTCGTCGCGCGGCGGCCACTCTCGACCCGGACGATCCTGCTCGTCGATTGCGTATGGAGGGGCGGGTTCTTCGCGCTGATCGGCGCGCTTGCGCTCGCGCACGCGCTCGACCTGCCGCTTCTCGTCGCCTTGCTCGCGGCGGCTTCGCTGACGCGGACGGTCGCGATCGGTGCCCGGCGCCTGATGCTCGCGTCGCTCGCGCCGCCGGAGCAGCGCCTGGCGGCGAGCTCCGCCTACGGCTTCGTGTTCATGCTCGGGACGACGGTCGTCGGCGGGGCCGTGGCGGGCGCCGTCGTCCCCCACGGCGGGGTCGGGGCCGCGTTCGTCCTCGACGCCGGCTCGTTCCTCGTCTTCGCGGCCAGCCTCGGCGGCGCAGGCGTATCGGCCGCCGGCGCCTCGCCACAGCACGGTTCGGGACGCGTCGGCAGCGCGGTTGTCCGGCTGCTCGCAGTCGTCGGCTTCGTGACGCTGCTCGACGGCGTCATCGAGGTCGCGGTGCCCCTGTTCGTCCGCTTCGCCGTCGGCGGAGGCGCCGGTCTCTACGGCGCCGTGTTCACTTGCTACGGCGTCGGATCGCTTGCGGCCACGTTCGCCCTCGGCAGCCTGCGCCGTCGCGTCCCGCTCCTCCCGATCACGTTCCTCACCGCCCTCGGCTGGGGAGCCGCGACCGTCTCGTTCGGACTGACGAGCGGGGAAGCCGGCGTGCTGGCGATCGCCCTCGTCATCGGCGCTTGCTGGGGGCCGTTCGGTGCGGCGACGCTGGCAGCGATCCAGGAGGCGGCGCCCCCCGCGGCGCTTCCCAGGGCGATGAACGCATGGGCCGCCGTCCAGACCGCAGCGGTGCCGCTCGGCCTCGCGATCGGCGGCCCGCTCGTGGCCGCGACGAGTCCGCGGGCGACGATCGTGGGCGCCGGCGCGGCCGCGGCGATCGTCTGCGCCGCCTCGTTCGTAGCCGTCACCCGACCGGGACGGACGCGTATCGTTCCGCCCCGATGAGATGGCACTCGGGAAGCTGAAGCGCGCGCTCGAGGAGGTCGAGATCACCGTCACGGGCCGCCGGTCCGGCCGCGATCGCTCGCTTCTCGTGTGGTTCGTCCAGGAGGACGACAAGCTCTACCTCCTCCCGCTGAAAGGGACGGATACGGAGTGGTACCGGAACGTCTTGAAGACGCCGACGATGCGCCTGGCGGCCGGCGGAGCCGAGGCAACCGCGACGGCGACGCCGATGACCGATCCGGCCAAGGTGAGCGAGGTCGTCGAGAAGTTCCGCGTCAAGCACGGCGACGATGTAGCCCGCTACTACGAGAAGTTCGACGCCGCGGTCGAGGTGCCGCTCGCCTGACGGAGCCGATCGCGCAGCTCGAACGACGACGACGCGCAGCGGCGGAGGCATGGAGCCTCGAGAGCGGTCAAGCGGTCGTCGTCGGTGCCGGAACGCCGCTCCCGGTCCCCGGGCGCGCCGATCGCACCTACCCGTTCTACGCCCATTCCGAGTACCTCTACCTGACCGACCGGGAGCGCCCGGGGGCCGTCCTCGCGTTCGACCCCGCCGACGGCTGGTTCGACTTCGTCCCCCACCCGACGGCCGAGGAGCTGCTCTGGTCGGGCGCGCCCGCAGCCGAGCCGGGAATCTCGACCGACGACCTGCCGGGCTGGCTCGAAGCGCGGAAGGGCGGGCGGATCGCGAACCTCGGCGCGGCCGTCCCAGGGGTCGAGTCGGACACCGACCTCGAAGCCGACCTGCGGTACGCGCTGAACCGGATCCGGCGCGTCAAAGACGAGCTCGAGATCGAGCGCATGCGGCAGGCGGAGCGGGCGACCAAGGCGGGTTTCGCCGTCGCGGTGGAGATGATCGCACCCGGCCGGAGCGAGCGGGAGCTGCAGATCGAGATCGAGGCCGCATTCCTACGAGGCGGCGGTGACGGGGTCGCCTACGAGACGATCGTCGGCGGCGGGCCGAACAGCGCCGTGCTCCACTTCATGCCGACCTCGCGCGTCTTCGCGGAGGGCGAGCTCGTGCTCATCGACGCCGGCGCCGAGGTGCGCGGGTACGCGAGTGACATCACCCGCACCTATCCCGCCTCCGGCTCGTTCACCCCCGAGCAGGAGATCCTGCACACGCTCGTCGCCGCCGCCTGCACCGCGGCCATCGAGCAGTGCGCACCGGGAAGGGAGTGGCTCGACGTGCACGCCACCGCCGCCGGCGTCATCGCCGAGGGCCTGGTCGACTTCGGCCTCCTCCGCGGCGACTCCGACGCCCTCGTCGAATCCGGCGCGGTGGCGCTCTTCTTCCCGCACGGGATCGGCCACATGGTCGGCCTGGGCATACGCGACGCCGGCGAGGTTCTCCGCGGCCGCGCGGGCACGCGACCCGGCTTCCCGCCGGTGCGTGTCGACCTGCCGCTCGAGCCCGGCCACTGCTTCACGGTCGAGCCGGGGATCTACTTCGTCCCTGCTCTCCTGCAGGACGAGGAACGCCGCCGAACGCACGCGAATGCGGTCGACTGGGATCGCGTCGACCGGATGCTCGACTTCGGCGGCATCAGGATCGAGCACAACGTCCTCATCACCGATGCCGGCTATGAGATCCTCACTGCCGACGTGCCGCTTCTCTACTGAGGGGGTCGGCAGCACTTTCCATCTATCTAGTATCTAGCCAGTGAGAACGGAAGCGGCCGTGTTGGCCGAGCCGGGGTGCCGTCTGTCACTCGAGACGGTACAGCTCGAGGCCCCGAAAGCCGGGGAAGTGCTCGTGAGGCTGCTGGCCAGCGGCGTGTGTCACTCCGATTTGCACGCCGTGGAGGGTCATTGGAAGCTGCCGATGCCGCTGGTGCTCGGACACGAGGGAGCCGGTGTGGTCGAGCAGGTCGGACCCGGCGTACAAGACGTCGCGGTCGGCGACCATGTCGTTCTCTCGTGGTTTGCACCGTGCCGGCGGTGCGCCTACTGCGTGACGGGTCGCGCGTGGGCCTGCACGACGACGCGCGCCGACTACTGCGTGATGGAGGACGGCACGACACGGCTACGCCGGCTCAACGGCGACACGCTGTTCCCGTTCCTGGCCGTCGGGAGCTTCGCGCGCCACGCCGTGGTTCCCGAGTCCGGGGCCGTCGTGGTCCCCGATGCCGTGCCGGCTGCGGTAGCCGCGCTGATCGGCTGTGCCGTGACGACCGGGGTGGGCGCGGTGCTCAACACGGCTCGCGTATCGGCAGGGTCAGCGGCCGCGGTGATCGGGTGCGGCGGTGTGGGTCTGTCGGCCGTGATGGGTCTCCGGCTGGCGGGCGCGCATCCGATCGTCGCCGTCGACCTCTCGGACGAGCGCCTCGCGGTCGCCATGGAGGTCGGCGCCTCCCACACCGTGCACGGCGGTGAAGACGTGCGAGATGCTGTGCGGGAGATCGCTGACGGCGGCGTCGACTACGTCATCGAGGCGAACGGCTCACCTGCCACCGTCGAGTTGGCCGTGAAGCTGCTGCGCCGTGGCGGGACTGCCGTCCTCGTCGGACTGCCGGCAGCCGGCGTCAGCGCGCCGCTCGACCATCTCAGCGTCGTCAATCTCGGCAAGTCGATCATCGGCAGTGCGTACGGAAGCTCCGTCCCTGCCATCGACTTCCCCCGACTCGCCGAGCTGTACCTGGCCGGTCGCCTGCCGATCGATCGCCTCGTCAGCGACCACATCGTGCTCGAGGACGTCGACGCCGCCCTGGAGGCGATGCGGCGACAGCAGCGGGTCCGATCGGTCGTCGTCTACTAGCGCATGAAGAGGCCGCCGTTGCAGTCGACGGTCTCGCCGGTCATGAACTCGTTCTCGATCACGAACTCGATCGTCTTCGCGACCATCTCCGGCGACCCGAGGCATTTCAGCGGCGTCGCCTCGACGAACCGGCGCATCAGCTCTTCGGAGGTGACGCGGTCGTGAAAGGCCGTATCGATCATTCCCGGCGCCACGGCATTCACCCTGATCGGCGCCAGCTCTTTCGCGGCTCCCCTCGTGAACGCGTCGACGGCGGCCTTCGCCGCCCCGTACGCCGTCGCGCTCGGAGCACCGTGGCGAATGGCGATCGACGTCACGTTGACCACGCATGCCCCATCTCCGCCTTCGAGCAGGCTCCGGCACAGCGAGGTGAGCCTCATCGTCGAGAGGGCGTTCAACGCGAACGTGTCGGCGAGGTGCGCCCACGTCAGCTCACCTACCGACTGACGCTCGATCATCCCGCCGGCGTTGTTCACGAGCACGTCGAGGGCGCCGAGCTCCGTCCGAGCCGCCGCGCAGAGCTCTTCGCAGCCGCGGTCGGTGGTGAGGTCGGCCTGGGCGACGTGGACGTCCGCCGCGATGCCGGCCAGCGATTCCGCCAAGGATTCCGCCTCAGCGCGCGAGCGGTGGCAATGGACGAGCAGCCTGCTATCCGGGGCCAGCGCTCGTGCCGTCGCGGCGCCGATCCCGACCGCACCTCCCGTGACGAGGATTCGCCTCGGCGACGGGCTCACCGCGTCAGCAGCGCGCCCCGCATCGGCTGCGCCACCTCGACCGGCACGCTCATGTTCACCGCGTGGCGCTCGGCGCTGCGCTCCAGGGCCTCCACGTCATCCCAGGCACCGTCGAGGTGGTAGCGCCGTAGGGCCTCTCGTCTCTCGCGCGCGGCCGCGTCGTCGATCGTCCCGAGCTCGACCGAGTGCTCGAGCACGTAGTCCATCTCCTGCCGCACGTTCTGGACGCACATCGTCCATTTCGGCAAGACCGTCATCGTGCATCCGGGCAGGATCTGCTGGACGTCGAGATGGCGCCGGACACGTGAATCGTCCACGGTATTGACGGCGACCTTGAGGTAGGTGCCCAGAATCTCCGAGCGCTGAAGCTCCGGGTAGTACCGCCTCAGCTCTCGCATGGTCCACTCGGCGCGTTCCCGCTGCTCCGGATGCCCCGTCGCGAGGTACCGCGCGTACTCCGCCGGGTACTCGCCTGTGGCCGGATCGAGCGTAACCGTTTGGATGTGCGCAGCCGGCGGGTGATAGACCATTGCGCACTCGTCGTTGAGAGGACTCAGCATCCCCCCGTACTGGTCTTCGAGCTTCAAGCACGTGAAGTCCTTGTCGGTGCCGTCCGGGAGCGACACGTACAGGATCTCCCGAAGAGCGAGAAAGATCCTCGGATAGGTCACATCACGGCTGAGTCGCTTCGCCATCCCATAGGAGTACGCAGCCGCGCAGAGGCTGACCTGCGCAGCGGTCAGCCGGTGCGTCTCACCGTCCGGATCTCGATACTCGATCTCGTAGTCGCCACGACCGTCCTGCGCGATGCTCACGACGTCGCAGCCCGACCTGAAGTCGACGCCGGCATCGATCAGCTCGTGCTCGAGGACGGCTGCCACATACGTCGGATTCAGCCCGCGCTGAGGAGTGACGAAGACGCCTGCGACGTCGGCGACGCCGTCGAGCCCTGCTCGCTCCTCGCACAGGGGCTCCCCCCGCCGCAGGTGCGCAGCTCCGGCATCGCGATCGCGCAGCCGGTCGTAGTGGGTGCGGAGCACCTCCATATTGCGACGGCATATGGAGAGAATGTCGATGCCGTCGTCAATCATGCTCTGCGAGGCGATGATGCGAGAGTAATCCTTGCCCCCGTAAATGTCGTCTGGGAATAGCTCCTCGGTCGCCACTCGCCCGGTGAGACAATCGCGAGCACTCCGCGCGTCGAATGGATACTCTGCTCCACTGTGGTTTTCGCTCACGACATTGCTTGTCTCGGTGCACACGGGCAGCGCGCCGGACACCGAGCGATTGCGCTCGAGGAGTACGACATCGAACCCGGCACGCCTCCGAAACAATGCGGAGAGGCACCCTGCAATGCCTCCCCCCACGACGACGTGAGTCTCAGCTGTGGTCATGACATGGCCCCCGCCTCCCATGGATGATGGCCGCAGCTAGGACGTCGCCTACTCTAGCACCCCACTGGAAACCATCAACCCACTGTGTTCAATGGACGGAGTTTCATCCAGCGTTGCGCCTTCAGATCCGCGGCGGCCCCATGCGCACGCGCTCGCGAAGCTCGTCAAGACCACCCCGTCGCGGCTCGAGGGTCTCGAACCACCACGTCGCGCCGACCTCCGCGTACGGCGCGACGAGGCTGGCCACCGACCTGCGGCTCGACGACTCCGAGTAGCCTGCGGCTACGACCTCGAACCCGTCGAGGTCACCCCGTTCCGCCCGTATCACCGCGAGCATCTCGCCAAGCTGCGCAGGTGTGAGCAGGTCGGCGGGATCCCACTTCGTGTTGATCGGAAAGAAGCCGTCGAAGCGCGCGGCGCGCCTCAGAGGGCGACGTGAGCCGTAGCGACCGGCAACCCAGATCGGGACGGGGCCGAGAGGGCGGGGAACGAGCCGAACGCCGTCGACGCGCCAAGAGGCTCCCGAGTGGTGAACGGGCTCCCCCGACCAGAACTGTCGCAGCAGAGAGAGGCTCTCGTCGAGCCGGTTCCCGCGCTCGACCGCGCTGCTCGAGTCGCCGAAGGCATCGAAGTCGAACGCCGAGCCAAAGCCCACGCCGAGGACGAGCCTTCCGCCCGAGAGCCGGTCGACGCCGGCCGCCTGATGCGCGAGGTCCCAGGGCAGGCGGCGCGCCGCCGGCGTGACCATGGGCCCGAGCACGAGCTCCGTACGTTCGGCCACGACGGGCAGGACTGTCCATGGATCGACGCTGCTCACAGCGCGGCCCGGAAACGGGACGAGGTGGTCGTAGACGAAGAACCCGTCCCATCCGCACTGCTCCGCCAGGACGGCCATGTCGATCAGCGGTCGCGCCTCACCGAAGAAGCCGAAGTTTGCGCAATAGACACCGAACCGCACGTTCGTCATCTGTTGCGCACCCATCGCACCTGCACTAGTATCGAGCGGCCGCCCAATGATTGATGCCACACGAGCAACGCGCTCGACCATAACAACGAGCGAGTACATCGTGCGCGCGCTGCGCGCCTGGGGAATCTCGCACGTCTTCACCCTTCCCGGCGGTCTGATCGCTCCAATCATCGACGCGATCTATCGGGATGGTGCGATACGACTGGTCAATATGCATCATGAACAGTCAGTCGCATTTGCCGTCGACGGTTTCGGCCGTTTCAACGGTACACCCGCGGTGGGGTTGGGAACCGGTCCAGGAGCGACCAATCTGCTCACCCCGATTACGAGCTCATTTCTGGACTCGATCCCGGCGGTCTTCATCACCGGACAGGTCCAGAGCTATCTCGTGAAAGGCGCCCGTCCGGTGCGCCAGTTCGGCCTGCAGGAGGCCGATATCTGCGCGATGGCCGCGCCCGTGACGAAGGGGGCATGGAGGGCCGAGACAGCCGCCGATGTGCCGGCGATCCTGGACGACGCCATCGCCCTGTCACTCGACGGGCGGCCCGGGCCCGTGCTCGTCGAGCTGCCGTCGGATCTCCAGACGGCACAGATTCCGGACGAGAGGCAGCCTCGGATCCGACCCCCTTCGAAGCCACGGCTGGACGATGCCGACGTGTTTATCCGGCTCTTCGAGGAGCTGAGCGCGGCGGAGCGCCCGCTCGTCCTCATCGGCGGCGGTGTGCGCGCCGCGCACGCCACCGAGGCGTGTCGCGACCTCCTGGCCTGCCTGGACGTGCCGGTGATCGCCTCCGTCACGGCGCTCGACGTCCTCGACGCCGACGACCCGCTTCGCGTCGGCCTCATCGGCATGTACGGCAATCGCTGGGCCAACCTCGCGGCGATGGAGGCGGACTTCGTGCTCGTGCTGGGCAGCAAGCTCGACTTCGGAACCATCGGCGCCGACGTGAACGCCTGGGCCAGGGGACGGACGATCTACCAGGTCGACTGTGATCCCGGTGAGATGCAGAGAATCCGAACCGCTCACACGATCCGCGCCGACCTCGGTGAGTTCTGCCGGCTGGCTCTCGAGGTCGCGAGGGATCATGCGCCTCCCAGTCGCCCGGAGTGGATACACCGACTCGACGAGTTGCGGCAGGCCTGGCCTGACACGAACGAGCTCGGCGACTGCGACGGGATCAACCCAAACGTGCTCGTCCGGGAGCTCTCCGCCGCTTCGCCGACCGAGTGCGATTTCGTCATCGACGCGGGCCAGCACCTCTGGTGGACCGCCCAGTCCATCCAACCGAGGCTGGGGCAGCGCTTCCTGCCCTCCTTGGGACTGGGACCTTGCGGCTACTCGCTCCCGGCAGCGATCGGGGTCGCGCTGAGCTCCCGCCGCCCGGCCGTCGTCGTGGTCGGCGACGGGGCATTCCAGTTCAACCTCCAGGAGCTGCAGACAGTGGTGCGGAACAAGCTCCCGATCAAGATCCTGCTGATCGACAACCAGTGCCATGGTTCGGTGCGCCAGTTTCAGGAGGAGAACCTCGAGCGGCGGTACCCGACAACGGTCATCGACTACGACACGCCCGACTTCACGCGCGTCGCCGAGGCCTACGAGATTCGCAGCCGGGACGTGTCCGATCCGGACGGCGTAGGCGAAGCGCTGAGCTGGTTCTGGGACGACCCGATGGAGGCCGCCCTGCTACGAGCCGAGATTCCGATGCTGCTCAACGTCTATCCGAACGTTCCCTTCGGCGCTCCGCTCAACGTCATGGCGGGTCGTCCCGACCTGGAGCCTATGCCCGGGGCCGTCGCCGTTCAGGGTCGCTGATCGGCGTCGGAGTGACGTAACCGACGAGCGGACGCTCATCCGTCTCGACCTCGACTCTTGCTCCGTCGACGGCGGCGTGTCGATCGATAACGGCCAGTGCGATGCTGCCGAAACCCGGGCTCTGAGAGGGGCTCGTCACCTCGCCGACGACGGTGCCGGCCGCCCGCACGACGGCTTCACGTCCGGGTAGGCCATCGTCGAACCGAAGCGTCGCGAGCCCGCGACGCTCCTGCTCACGCGCACGAAGAAGTGCCTCCCGCCCGCAGAACTCACGACCGTCGAAGCAAACGAACCGGTCGAGCGAGACTTCGTATGGTGAGCGCTTCCCCGGGGGTGTCTCAAGCGGAGAGACGAGTCCCGCCTCGACGCGTATCGTCGCGATGGCGCGAAATCCATTCGGAATGACGTCATCCGCTTCCCGGAAGGCGCGCCAGATCGCCGGGCCGTCCTCGGGAGCGCAGAAGATCTCGTAGCCGATCTCACCCGAGTAGCCGGTGCGCGAAATCCATGCCTGCGCTCCGGCGATCTCGATCGGCGCGGGCAGGAAGCGGTAGAAGCGGAGCTTCGCGGCCTCCTCGCCGCAGACCGAGCCGACGATGCGGCGAGACAGCGGCCCCTGAACCTGGAGAGTGTCGAGCCGCTCGATGATGTTCTCGAGCGTGACTTCCCATCGGCTCCTCAGCTCTGCGAGGAGCTCGGCCTCGAACTCGATCGTCGGCATCAGCCAGTACTCGTCTGCGTCGAGGCGGAACGCCACGAGGTCCGTCGTCATCTTGCCGTTCTCGTCGCAGACGGGCGAGTAGCGCGCCTGGCCGACCTCCATCGCCGACAGCGGGTTCGTGCACAGCCAATCGACGCAGCGACTCGCATCGGGGCCGCTCACACGCCATTTGGGGAGTGCGGCCGGATCGGACATAGCGGCACCCCGGCGCAACGCCCAGTACTCCTCCTCGACGCCTGAGAACTCGGCGGCAAGCCACCAACCACGGAACCGGACGAACGAGCCGCCCTCAGCGAGGCAAGACTCGTAGAAGCCGGTCTTGCGAGGCTCGGGCTCGGCGACGGACATGCCATCCTTCCCGCCGCAGTCCCGCAGTGGAACTACTCGAAGCGGATGATGGGACTCGAACCCACGACCTTCTGCATGGCAAGCAGACGCTCTAGCCAACTGAGCTACATCCGCGCGGGGGCGAATTCTAGCCGCTGATCCGGTCGAGCGCCTCGTTCACGAGCCGGTCGGCGAGCTCGTTGTGCTCGCGCCGGACGGCGGTGTAGACGACCTTCGGAAGCCGCCGCGCCAGGCTCTCCGCCTCGGCCTTCAGGTCGGCGAGGGCCGGGTTCTTGACCTTGTACTCGCCGCGCATCTGCTTCACGACGAGCTCCGAGTCCGACACGACCTCGAGCTCGTCGAGCTCCAGCTCGACGGCCTTCTCGAGGCCGGCGACGAGCGCTCGGTACTCGGCCACGTTGTTCGTCGCGACGCCGATCGCCTCGCCGCGCGCGTCGAGCACGGTGCCGTCCTCGGCCTCCAGGACGTAGCCGTACGCCGCCGGCCCGGGGTTGCCGCGGGCCCCCCCGTCGGTCGAGAGCTTCGCCCTCACAGCAGCGGATAGACGTCGAAGGCGGGCTCCTCGTACGGATGGGCGCGGCGGAGGGCGGCGACGACCTCGTCGTGGCGCGCCGCCGGGAAGACGGTCTCGAGCCGGAGCTCGGGGACGCGCTCCTCTCGCCCTGCCTCGCCGATCGTCGGCGCCGTGTCCTCGCCGCCGAGGAAGGTGCCCGTTCCGGCGGTGTACCAGGAGCAGCGCTCGTAGTCGCCGATCCGCCCGGCACCGGCCTCGAAGAGCGCGTCGCGAACGGCGTCGAGCGCCTCTTCCGGGACGAAGACGACGAGCTTTCGTTGCTCCCCGTTCACGTTTGCCTTCCTCCTGGGGCGGGAACCGCGGCGCCATGGCCACGCTCGAGGTCCAGCCCCGCCCCACGCCCGCCGAGCGCGCGTCGACGCCGGTCGAGGTCGAGGTCGACGAGGCGCTGTCCGTTCACGCCGCGACGCTCGAGGACTGGGCCGCGACCCGTTCGAGCTGGGAGTTCACCCTTCGGGAAGGGCACGACTTCGGTCGCGCGAACAACGTCGAGGCGGAGCTCCTGTTCGTCGCCGGGGAGCAGACGTCCTCGCTTCGCTTCCGGCTGGAGCAGCTCGATGCCGCCGACGACACCGGCGAGGAGCTCGTGCTGCGCTTCGAGGAGCAAGACGGCATCGCGAAGGTCGCAACGCTGGGCGCGAACGGGCTCGACGTCGAGCTGTTCCACATCCTGACCTTTACATAGAGTCCGCGGGCCTTGAGCGGCCCGACGATTGCCTTCTTCCCCGAAGGGGCGTACGGCCCCACGAACAACTGCGTCGGGATCGGCCGTGTGCTCCGCGAGCGGGGTGCGCGGGTCGTCTTCGTCGTCGAGGAGTCGTTCGCCGGCACGCTCGAGGCGCAGGGGTTCGAGGAGGCGCTCATGCGCCTCAAGCCGAAGCCCGAGGTCGAGGAGGAGCCCGGCCAGTTCTGGAAGGACTTCATCCGCGACACCGCGCCGCAGTTCCGCCGGCCGACGATCGACCAGCTCGAGGGCCTGATCCTTCCGATCTGGCAGGAGCTCGTGGACGGAGCGCGCTACGTCGACGAGCGGCTCGCCGAGATCTTCGACGAGCTCCGGCCGGACGTGATCGTCGAGGACAACGTCGTGGCCTTTCCGGCCGTGCTCGCCTCCGGGCGGCCGTGGGTACGCATCGTCTCCTGCAACCCGCTCGAGCTGAAGGATCCGGCCCTCCCGCCCCTCTTCTCCGGCTACCCGAGCACGGACAGGTCCGGCTGGGACGAGTTCCGGCGCCGCTACCGCGAGCTCCACGATCCGCTCCAGCAGGAGTTCAGCGCCTTCTGCGTCGAGCGCGGCGCGCCGCCGCTCCCGGAGGGCGAGTTCATACACCAATCGCCATTCCTCGACCTCTACCTCTACCCGGAGGCGGCCGACTACGAGCGCTCGCGTCCGCTCGAATCGACGTGGCGGCGGCTCGACTCGTGCGTGCGCGAGGCGACCGAGCCGTGGGAGCCGCCGCCCGGCGACGGCAAGCTCGTCTACCTGAGCCTCGGGAGCCTCGGCTCGGGCGACGTCGAGCTCATGCGCCGCCTCATCGGCTTCCTCGCCGACACCGACCACCGTGTCGTCGTCTCGATGGGCCCGCAGCACGCCGAGCTCGAGCTCGCGCCGAACATGGTCGGCGCCGAGTTCCTGCCGCAGCCCGCGGTTCTCCCCCAGGTCGACCTCGTCGTGACCCACGGCGGGAACAACACCGTCACGGAGTCGCTCCACTTCGGCAAGCCGATGGTCGTGTTGCCGCTCTTCTGGGACCAGTACGACAACGCGCAGCGGATGGACGAACTCGGGCTCGGGATCCGCCTCGCGCCCTACGAGGTCGAGGGCGACGAGCTGCGCGGCGCGATCGACCGGCTGCTCGGCGACGAGGCGCTCGCGCGGCGGCTCGCGGAGATCTCGACGCGACTCCAGGCGCGCCCCGGCACCGCGGTCGCCGCCGACGCGATCCAGGCCCTCACCGGCTAGAGGGGACCACCGACGCCCGAGCTGCCGTCGGCCCCCTTTGTGTGGACACCGCGGCGGGGCAGGTTCGACCAGCTCTGCCTCGCCCTGGCGTGAGGCTTCTGCCTCGGTCGTTGCCGCTCTCGGGCGTCGTCCGCGCCCCAGACGGTACGCCGATCTGCCCGAAGGGGCAAGCGCAGCAGTTGTCCGCCGTTGCCTAGGCCGGCGCCTCCAGCCGTTCGAGCGGAGACGGCTCGCCGCGCCTCGCCCGCCGGAGGGCGGCAACGCGCTCGGCGACGATGACGGCCATGAGGACGGCGACGAGCAGCGCCGCCACGGCGAGCGCAGGGACGACGGTCGCGAGCGCGCCGACCGCGACGCACGCGAGCGCGCCGCCGAGGCGCTTCGTGCTGACCGAGCCGGCCATGCGGAGCCGGAAGAGCGCATGGCCGAGCAGGTAGATCGCAGGCCCCGCGACGACCGCTGCGATCTCCCTCCCCGCCAGCCGATCGCCCGGATGCGCGATGACGAGCTCCTGGCCGACCGCGGACACGATCACCCCCGCCACCAGCACGACGTGGAGGTAGGTGTAGCCGTCCCGCGCGAGGGTCGTCCGGTCGGCGGCGAGCTCGAGCCGGCGCTGCGCGATGCGGGCGACATAGTTGAAGTAGAGCCACCAAAGGGCTGCAGTGAGCAGGAAGGCGAGGCCGAAGGCGACGGCTCGTGTAACGGTCAGTCGTAGCTCGCTCGTCGTCGCGCCGATGACGACGATCGACTCCCCGAGCGCGATGATCACGAAGAGCTGGAACCGTTCAGCGAAGTGCTCCGTCCCCACCTCCCACGTGTCGCTGGTCAGCCGCCGCCGGCCCGGCACCCAGTACAGGACGAACGGCGCGCCGTAGTCCAGCGCCAGAGCGGCGAGCCACAACAGGGCGCGGAGGGGCTCTGCGACGAGGGCGCCCGCGATCCACAGCGCGCCCGCAGCGACGAACCACGCGAGGATCCGGCCCGCGCGCTCGCGCTCGACCGTTCCCGCGCCCGCCGCCGCAAAGGTGAGGAAGGTGTGACGCCCCACCTGGATGGCGACGTACGAGCCGGCGAAGAGGAGGGCATGAGCTCGGAAGGCCTGCGGGATCGCGACGGCCAGCAGGAGGCTCGCGAGCATGAGCCCGATGAGCAGCAGCCTGACGCCGGCCGACTCCGGGTCGAGCTCGTTCGTGACCCAGGTCGTGTAGTTCCAGGCCCACCAGACGACGAGGAGCGTGACCGCCGCCTCCCCCACACCGGCCCACGTCAGGTGGGTGAGGAGCAGGTGTGAGACCTGCGTGATCGCGAAGACGAAGACGAGGTCGTAGAAGAGCTCGAGCGGCGTGGCGCGCTGCTCCCGGCCGACCTCACTCCGGCGCTGGAAGCGGCTCGCCACCGTGGGACGACCTATGACGCTGTGTCGATCTGCGCCTTCTGGAGGCGCCCCGAGTAGTCGACGTAGATCGACTTCCACTCGGTGAAGACGTCGAGCGCGGCCTGGCCGGCCTCGCGGTGGCCGTTTCCGGTGTCCTTCGTGCCGCCGAAGGGCAGGTGCACCTCCGCGCCGATCGTGCCCGCGTTGATGTACGTGATCCCGGCGACGAGGTCGCGCATCGCCCGGAACGCCTTGTTCACGTCGCGCGTGAAGATCGCCGACGAGAGGCCGAAGCGGATCCCGTTCGACACGCGGATCGCCTCGTCGAAGTCGGACACCGGGATGAGCGCCGTCGTCGGGCCGAAGATCTCCTCTTGGGCGATCCGCATCTTCGCCTCGACGTCGCCGAAGATCGTCGGCCGGTAGAAGTGGCCCTTGTCGAGGCCGTTTCCGGTCGCGACCTCGCCGCCCGTGAGCAGCTTCGCGCCCTCGTCCTTGCCGATCTCGGTGTACGAGTGGATCTTCTCGAGCGCGCCCTTGTTGATCACCGGACCGACGTCGGTGTCGTCCTCCCAGCCGGGGCCGAGGCGCATCTTCTCGGCGGCCGCGACGAGCTTCGAGGAGAGCGCGTCGTAGGCGCCCTCCTGGACGATCACGCGGCTCGCTGCGGTGCAGCGCTGGCCGGAGGTGCCGAAGGCGGACCACAGGATCCCGTCGACGGCGAGTTCGAGGTCGGCGTCGTCGAGGACGACGATCGCATTCTTGCCGCCGAGCTCGAGGTGGACGTGCTTCAGGTGGTCGGCGGCGTTCCGCATCACCGCGACCCCGGTCTCGCGCGAGCCGGTCAGTGTGATCACGGGGACGTCGGGGTGGCGGACGAGGCGGTCGCCGACCTGCCCTCCGCCGCCGTGGACGATGTTCACGACACCCGGCGGCAGGCCCGCCTCGTCGAGCAGCTCGACGAAGCGCTCGCCGAGGAGCGGCGTGTCGGTCGCCGGCTTGAAGACGACGGTGTTCCCGCAGACAAGCGCGGGCGCGAGCTTCCAGGACGGGATCGCGATGGGGAAGTTCCACGGCGTGATCGCGCCGACGACGCCGATCGGCATCCGCACGCTCATGTTGAACTTGTCGCGGAGCTCGGACGGTGTCGTCTGGCCGAACAGGCGCCTGCCCTCGCCGGCCATGTAGTAGCTCATGTCGATCGCTTCCTGGACGTCGCCGCCGGCCTCGGCCTTGACCTTGCCCATCTCGCGCGTCATCAGGTCGGTGAGGTCGTCCTTCGCCTCCTCGAGCAGGCGCGCGAAGCGGAAGAGGATCTCGCCGCGCTTCGGCGCCGGGACGAGCCGCCAGTCCTCGAAGGCCGTCTTCGCCGCCGCGACGGCGCGGTCGACGTCCTCCGCGGTCGACTTGGGAAAGACGCCGAGCGTCTCGCCGGTTGCCGGGCTCACGCTCTCGAAGGTCTCGCCGCCCGCGGCCTCGACCCACTCGCCGCCGATGAAGTTCTTGAAGGTCTTCGTCTCTGTCGTCGTCATGCCGGCGATTCTACGGACGAGGCGCTAGGGAGCGTCGGTGCCCGGGAACCTGCCCGGGTGCGAACGGCGGCGGTCGCGGATCGTCCGCTTCAACGTGCCGCCTGCGTCCTTGCCGCTACGACGGTCGGATCCCTCGCGGCGGTCGACGATCACCGTCACGTTCGGGTTGTCCTTGTAGTACTCGACCATCTTGTCGTAGAGCTTGTCGGCGAGCTCGCGCGGAATCACGCAGTAGATCATCCTGTATCGGATTGTATGGAGCGCTCCCGCCGGTGCCAGGTCGTCTTGTAACGCTCGTCGGTGGAGCGGTTCTCGCCGCAGGCGCGGCGACGCTCGCGGCCGGTTGCGACTCGCGGAGCACGCCGCCCAAGCATCTCGCGGTGGTGCGGGCGTCCTGCGCGAACAGCTGGGTGCCGACGGCGCGGACGTTCATCGGGTTCGGGGACTGGCGGAGGACGAGCATTCGCATCGGGCCCATCACGCTCATGGGCGCGAAGACGGCGGCGCACCGCGACGTCGCAGCGCGCGGGAACATCAAGTTCCGGACGCTCGTACGCCCGCAGACACCCGTGACGGTGGAGATCGGGCCTGCGGCTCGATCGGCGGTCGGCTTCGTCGCCGAGGCAGACGCGTCGCGCTCGATCTGGCCGGCACACGGCGCGCCGATCCTACGGCTCGCTCCGTGCCGCGCAGACTTCCCTCCCGTTCACGGTCTGCGGGCGATCGGCTACGGGATGTTCCTGCGCGTCCGGCGCAACGTTTGCGTGCCGCTGACGGTCGGGCAGACGCGGGCCACGGTCTCGATCGGCGCCGGCCGCTGTCGGACCTAAGGCGTCGCTTGCGACGCCGCCGTCAGGACGCGCGGGTTTCCCGCGGGTCCGTCTGAACCGACCGGTCGATACGTCGGATGTTTTTCCGGAAACGCTTCTAAGACCGGCGGTCGCGCTCGAGCTTCTCCCGCAGCGAGCGCAGCATCGGATGCGTCGTCGGCGCGTTCATCGTCATGTTCGAGCCGTGCAGCCGCTTGTGCAGGACGACGTCGGGGAGCACCGTGATCTCGACGCCGTGCTCGCGCATCCGGATGAAGAGGTCGCGGTCCTCGGCGTAGCGGTAGCTCGGATCGAAGCCGCCGAGCTCGTCGAGCACGCGCCGGCGGATCATCGCCGTCACGAGCTGGATGCCGCCGAGCTCGCCGAAGATCGGGTCGCGCACCATGGGCGGCGGCTCGACCCCCTCCTCGAGGATCCACTCCAGCCGCCCGAGCACGCAGCCGGTCTCCGGGTGCTCGTCCAGGTAGCGAGCCTGGAGGCCGAGCTTGGTCGGCGGCAGGACGTCGTCGTCGTCGAGGAACGCGATCAGGTCGCCGCGCGCGAGGGCGAGGCCCGCGTTCCGCGCCGCCGGCAGGCCCTGGTTCTCCTGCCGCACGTAGCGCACGGGGAACGACTGCGCGATCTCGCCCGTCCGGTCCTCGGAGCCGTCGTCGACGAAGACGACCTCGAACGAGTCGAAGTCCTGCGCGAAGACGCTCTCGAGCGTCTCCTGCAGGAACCGCTCGCCGTTGTAGGCGGCGACGATCACGGTGACGCGCGGATCGGTCACAGCAGGTCGGAGATGGTCTCGGGGACCCTGCTCAGGTCGCTGCCGACCTCGAGCGTGTAGCAGGGGACGCGCGCGACGAGGCTGGACAGAGTCGCCAGCTCGCCCGCTCCGGCCGTGTGGAGCTGGAACATCGTGCTCGGGCCGAGGGCGGCGAAGGCGGCCGCGCGCGAGGCGGGAACGACGCGCGGCTCGCGGCCGTCGCGGCGGACGGCCGGGACGAGTAGCGCTGCGAGCGGAAATCCGGCGGTCGTCTGCTCCGGGAACTGGCGCTCCGCGTAGAGGATCGCCTTTTCGTCGTCGAGTCGATCCGCGTGCGGCAGGAGCCGCGGAAGGCGATCGTGAAGATGCGACGGGTCGAGCTTCCCCGAGTTGTAGAGGCTCGCCACGCGCGGCGAGGGCTCGAGCGCGACGGCGACGTAGTCGTCGCCCGCGTAGAGGAGGTCGGAGCCGAGGCACGCGAGCGCGGTCGTGGACTTCCCCGAGCCGGCGGGGCCGACGATCAGCACGCCGCCCTCCGGCCGCCCGACCGCGGCGCCGTGCACCTGGAGGTAGCCGCGCGGCGCGAGCCACCAGAACAGGAGCTGCCGGATCGGGCACGCCTGCTCCCAGGACGGGAGGCCGCGCGCGTCCGCGATCCAGTACCAGGCGACGCCCACGTCCGCGTCGAGGACGCTGAGCGCCTCGAACGCCGCCTGGTAGGCGCCCCGGAGCGGCGGCTCGTGGAAGTGGTAGAGCGCTCCGGCCGCCTCGTCCGACGCCGCGGGCGGGCGCGGCGGCGGCTCCATCCCGGCCGACACCGAGTCCCAGAGGTGGACGGTCAAGTCGGGCCCGCCGCCCGGCGGGGCCGCGAGGTGCGCGAAGGCCGGCGCGATCCGTTCGCGGAGCGCGCTGCTCGCGAAGCGAAGCGAGACGCGGGAGCCGCCGACGACGTACTCCTGGGCCACGACGTCGCCGGCGCGCGCGAAGCTCGCCGCGAGCGCGTCGAGACGATCCGCCGCAGGCGCTTCCATAGGCTCAGTTTGTACACGCCGTGAACGAAGACAGCACCCAGGTCGCGATCCGGCCCGAGACCACGCCGACCCTGCGGCAGCAGGTCGTGAGCGGCGTCGGCTGGAAGATCGCCACGGTCGCCGTCGTCCAGGTGACGAGGATCGTCGTCGGCGTCATCCTCGCCCGGCTGCTCGTGCCGCGCGACTTCGGGCTCGCGTCGATGGCGCTCCTGTTCGTCGGGGTCGCGTCGGTCTTCACCGACCTGTCGTTCGGGCAGGCGCTGATCGCGCGCCGGGAAATCACGGAGCGCGACCGCTCGACGGCCTTCTGGACGACCGTCGCCGCGGGCGCCCTGTGCGCGGGCGCCGGCGTCGCGGCCGCGCCGCTCGTCGCCGACTTCTTCTCCACCCCGGCGGTCTCCCACCTCTTCGCCGTCACCTCGATCCTCTTCCTGATCACGTCCTTTTCGTCCACGCAGATCGCGCTGCTCACGCGGGAGATGCAGTTCCGGAGCCTCCAGCTGCGTGAGATGGCGGGCACGGTGCTCGGTGGCGTGGTCGGCGTCGTGCTCGCCTTCTCAGGCCTCGGCGCCTGGGCGCTCGTCGTACAAGCGCTCACAGCGGAGGGCGTCTCGCTCGTGCTCGTGTGGCGCTTCTCCTCGTGGCGCCCGCGCATGACGTGGTCTTCCGAGAGCTTCCGCCGGCTCGGCGGCTTCGCGGGGAAGACCTCCGGCGCGCGCGTGCTCGGCTACGTGAACCTCAACGCCGACAACTTCCTGATCGCGCGCTTCCTCGGCGCGGCGCCGCTCGGCGTGTACTCGGTCGCCTACAACGTCATGTTCGCGCCGATCGCACGCATCGCAGCGCCGATCCAGCAGGTGCTCTTCCCGGCCTTCGCGCTCATCGCGGCCGACCGTCCCCGTGCCGGTGGCGCGTGGCTCCGCGGCAGCCGGATCGTCGCCGCGATCACCGTCCCCGCCTTCGTCGGCCTCGCGGTCGTCGCACCCGACTTCGTCCCGGTCGTGCTCGGGCACCGCTGGCACAAGGCGATCCCGGTGCTCCAGCTCCTCTGCATCGCCGGGCTCGCGCAGAGCCTGCAAACCCTGAACCACAGCATGCTCCAGGCCCTCGACCGCGCGGGCGCGCTGCTCGCCTTCATGATCTTCTCCGCGACGCTGACGGTCTCCGCGTTCGCGATCGGCCTCCACTGGGGCGTCGTCGGTGTCGCGGCCGGCTTCGCCGTGGCGCGGACGACCGCCCTCCCGGTCTTCACGACGATCGTCGCCCGCGCCGCGCAGACTCCTGTGCTCGCATTCGCCGGCGCCGTCCGGCCCGTGCTCGAAGTCTCGGCCGCGATGGGCGCGCTCGCTCTCGGCCTCCGGCTGGGCCTCGAGGCTGCCGGCGCCTCGGCCGGCCTTCGGCTCGTCGCGGTCGTCCTCGTCGGAGCAGCCGTCTACCTCGGCCTCCTCGCCCGGCGCGAGCCCGGCCTCGTCCGGGAGATATGGAGGCTAATCCGCCGCCGCGGGCGTTGACTCGCTTGGGGGAGACGGTATTGCGATCCATATGCATACTGATTGAAGAGGGATTTCGCGGGGGAGATCCCCAACGGGAGACGAAGGAGCGGCTGATGACTACACGCTTTCGGGTGAACAGCCCGAATGTGATTCATGAGACGATCGAGGGCGAGGTCATTCTCATCGACCTCAAGACCGGCACGTACTACAGCCTGCGGGACGCCGGCGCGGCGGTCTGGCAGGCGATCGAGCGAGGCGCCGGCGAGGACGGCATCGTGGCCGAGCTGGGGTCGCGCTTCGCGGCCTCCGAGGGCGAGATCCACGACGCTGTGCGACACCTGCTGAGCGAGCTCGAGCGGGAGGGTCTGGTACGGGCTGACGGGGCCGAGCCCGGCGATGTCACTCCGCCGGTGTCGGCCAACGGCGCCGCGCGACTGTCATTCGCCGCACCCGTACTCGAGAAGCACACCGACATGCAGGATCTGATCCTGCTCGACCCGGTGCACGAGGTCGGTGCGCAAGGTTGGCCTCATCCGGCACCGCCGGACGAGGCGACCGCGTGAGCCGAACGGCCACGCCCGACGCGCCGCCCGTCGACAGCCTCCAGGACGACTTCGAGCGCGCGGCAGAGACAGCCGGCGGCGCCGTCGACCTTCCCCTCACCGTCGCCGCGAAGCCCGTCTGCATCCGCTTCGCCGGCGCGAGGGTGGCCGAGGCGCTGAGCCCCGCGTTCGCCCACCTCGAAACGCGGGGAGACGAGCCGCCGGCGCTCACGCTCCACGTCTGGGACTCGGGGACTCGCCATCGCAAGACGAACGCGGCCGGAGCTTCGTACTACTCCGAGCAGGACGGCGTCCGGGCGCTGCACCAGCCCGCCTCGGGCGTCTTCAGCGTCCTCTCCGCCGGGGGCGACACCGGCTGGTTCCGGATGCCGGATGCGACCGGCCTCCCGTACTGGGACTACACGGCTCCGTTCCGGCACCTGCTCAGCTGGTGGCTGGACGCGCAAGGGCTCCGGCAGGTGCACGGCGGCGCGGTCGGAACGGAGGACGGCGGCGTCGTGCTCGTCGGCCCCGGCGGCTCCGGCAAGTCGACGACCGCGCTCTCGACCCTCCGCGACGAGCGGCTCCGCTACGCGGGCGACGACTACGTCGCCGTCGGCTCCGATCCCGCTCCCGTCGTCCACAGCCTCTACTGCTCCGGGAAGGTGCACCCCCAGGACCTGCACCGGCTCCCCCACCTCGAGCCCGCGCTCGCAGACGGCGCGCAGCCGGACGAGAAGGCCGTCTTCTACATTGAGCAGCCGTTCCCGGGCCGGTCGATCGCCGGCTTCCCGCTGCGGGCGATCGTCGTGCCGCGGGTGACCGACCGTCGCGCGGCGCGCGCCCTCCCCGGCACGCGCGCGGAGGCGCTGGCCGCCCTCGCCCCGAGCACGATCTTCCAGCTCCACCCGCCCGCGCGCGAGGCGCTCGCCTGGATGGCCGGGCTGGTGCGCGCTGTGCCGACCTTCGTCCTCGAGCTCGGGCGCGACGTCGAGACGATCCCGGCAGCGCTCCTGCGGATCCTCGAGCGATGAGCCCTCCGCTGATCACCGTGATCATCGGCGCCTACAACGCCGAGCGCTACCTCGCCGAGGCGATCGAGAGCGTCCTCGCCCAGACACATCCGAACCTCGAGCTGATCGTCGTCGACGACGGATCGACCGACCGGACCGGCGAGATCGCGGAGAGCTACGGCGAGCCCGTCCGCTGCATCCGCCAGCGAAACGGCGGGATGGCCGCGTCGCGGAACCGCGCGATCCCCGAGGCGCGCGGGGACTACCTCGCCTTCCTCGACGCCGACGACCGCTTCCCGCCCGACAAGCTGGAGCGGCAGCTCGCCGTCTTCGAGGCGCAGCCGGAGCTCGACATCGTCTACGGCCACGTGACGGAGTTCCTGAGCCCCGACCTCGACGAGGCCGCCCAGGCGCTTCTCCGCGCGCCCGAGCACGACGTGCCCTGGCCGACGCCGAACCTGATGCTCGTGAGACGCGAGTCGTTCCTGCGCGTCGGTCTGTTCTCGACCGACCTGAAGGTCGGCATCGGCGTCGACTGGCACGCACGCGCGAACGAGCTCGGCCTGCGAAGCGCCGTGCCGCCGATCGTCGTGCTGGAGCGGCGCCTCCACGCCGAGAACAACGGCATCCGCCAGCGTGAGTCGAAGCCGCAGTACCTGCACGTGCTGAAGGCCGCGCTCGACCGCCGGCGCGCCGAGGCGTGAACGAGCCCGGGGTCGCGGGCTCGTTCTGGCCCAGCGAGCGGCAGAAGCTGCTCCTGCGGACGGCGACCGCGGGCGGCGAGGCGAGCCTGGAGGCCTGGCGGCAGCTGCGGCCGCAGCTCGAGCTCGACCGGCTCGAGCTCGGCTCCTTCCCCGTGCTCCCGCTCGTGCACCGGCAGCTCGAGCGCCTGGGAGTCGACGACCCGGAGATGGCGCGGCTCGGCGGCATCCGCCGGCGCACGTGGGCGATGAACCAGCTCGAGCTCGAGCGGGTGACGCCGGCGCTCCGCAGCCTCGACGAGCCGATCGTCGTCGGCGGCTGGCAGTTTCCGGCGCACTACTACGGCGGCGACTTCGGGCTCCGTCCAGTCGAGGGCCTCGAGGTTCTCGGGCGCTTCGCGCGGGAGTTCTCGACTCCCGACCGTGAGCCCGAGCTGGAGACGTTCGAGATCACGCTCGGCGAGACGAAGGCGCGCGCGCTCGCCCCGACGGACGAGCTCCTTCGGGTCTGCCTCGCAGGCGCGCGCACGAGCGAGCCGCCGAACATCCTCTGGCTCGCCGACGCGCTCGCCGTCCTCGGTAGCCCGATCGACTGGGATCGCCTCGTGCGCCACGCGCTTCGGCTCCGGGCCATGCTGCGGCTGCGCGACGCGCTCGTCTACCTCCGCCGCGAGCTCGGCGCCGACGTGCCGGAGGAGGCGATTCGCGAGCTCGAGGCTTATCCGCCCCGCCGGCGCGAGGCGCTCGCGCACGCGAGGGCGGGACGGAGCCCGCGCGTCGTCACGCCGCGCTTCCTCCACGTCACCGCCGATCGCCCGCTGCCGGCGGCGCTCCTCGCGCTCCCGACCTTCCTCCGCGACGAGCTCGGGTTGAAGCGGCGGGCCCAAGTGCCGATCGAAGTCGTCCGGCGGCGGCTCGGGCCGGTCGAAGCGAAGTGAGCGACACGCTCTGGCAAGCCGTCGACGAGCTGCTCGACGGCGCCGACGTCGCGGGCATCCGCGCAAACAAGCTCGGCGCCCTCGCCGCGCGGCTTCGGCGGCGTGCCGGTCGGCCCGTGCCGCCGCCTCTCGCCGGGGACGAGCGCGGCGCCGCGGTCGCAGTCACGATGGCGCGCCCGCTGCTCGAGCACGTCAGAAGCGTCTGCGACGGGCCGCTCGTGCTCGTCAAAGGGCCCGAGGTTGCGCGGCTCTATCCGGGCTCCGCGCGCACGTTCGGCGACGTCGACCTCCTCGCCGGGAACGCACACGCCGCGCAACGGGCGCTCGTCGCTGCGGGCTACACCGAGGTGGACGACCCCGACGCGTTCCTCGACCACCACCACCTTCAGCCCTTGAAGTCACCGCGGGTCGGGCTCAAGGTCGAGCTCCACACCGCGCCGCTGTGGCCGCCGGGGACGACGCCGCCGCCGCTCGCGGAGATCCTCGAGCGCTCCGTCCCCGCCGGCATCGGCGTGGAAGGGATCTCGGCGCCGGACCCGGTCGACCACGCGGTCATCCTCGCCGCGCACGCGTGGAGCCACGACCCGCTCCAGACGCTCCGCGACCTCGTCGACATCGCGGCGGTGTGCGGGAGCTGCTCGGAGGCCGAGCTCGCGCGCACGGCCAAGGCGTGGGGCGTCCCCAAGATCTGGCGGACGACGCAGCACGCGATCGCGGCGCTCTTCGAAGACGGGCGGAGCACCGTGCCGCTTCTGACCTGGGCGCGGCATCTCCGGTCGGTGCGCGAGCGGACGCTGATCGACAGCCACCTCATGCGCTGGCTCCACGTCTTCTGGGAGCTGCCGCCGGGCGCGGCGCTCGGCGACCTGCGGGCGGCCGTTCGCCTGACTCTCCTGCCCGCTCCCGGCGAGTCGTGGCGCCGGAAGCTCGCGCGCACCGGCTATAGCTTCAGGCATCCCGGGGAACCGATGTCCGCGCACATCATGTGGTCGCACGAGGTTCGCCGACGCCGCCGCGGATCCTGATCACCGGCGCCGCCGGGCTCGTCGGGACGGTGCTCATGCGCGGCCTCGACGGCCGTTACGACCTCGTCGGTGTCGACCGCGCGCTGCGCCGCCCGCCGAACGTCCGCCGCCGCAACCTCGCGCGGTCACGAGGGCTCGCCGCGCTCTTCGACGGCGTCGACGCGGTCGTCGACCTCGCCGGCCTCGCGAGCCACCGGACGGAGTGGAAGGCCGTGTGGCGGAACAACCTGCCCGTCACGCTGAACGTCCTCGAAGCGGCCCGGCACGCGGGAGTCCGCCGCTACGTCTTCGCGAGCTCGAACCACGTGACCGGCGGGTACGAGCGCGAGCCGCCCTACAGCGCGATCGTCGCCGGCGACTACGCGGGGCTCGACCCGGGGGCGCTACCGCTCATCGGTGCGGACTGGCCCGTGCGGCCGGACGGCGCGTACGCGCTCGGCAAGGTGCTGGGCGAGGCGGCCGCACGCTGGTACTCCGAGGCCTTCGGCCTGTCGGCGATCTGCCTCCGCATCGGGACCGTGAACGAGGAGGATCGCCCTCGCCATCCGCGCGACTTCGCCACTCTGCTGACGCACGCGGACCTCGTTCGGCTCGTCGAGTGCGCCCTGGTCGCCGCCGACGTTCCCTTCGGCGTCTACTACGGCGTCTCGCGCAACACGTGGCGCTTCTGGGACATCGCGAACGCGGCCCGCGAGATCGGCTACGCGCCGCTAGACGACGCCGAACGCTTCCGGGACGCTAGTAGCGCTCGATCGACGGCACCAGACGGCCGTCAGGCGTGACGCGTGCGTTCCAGGCAGTGAAGGAGCTTTCCAGCTCGTCGAGCTCGAGGCCTCGCTCGGCGAGACGCACCTGCTGGCCCGAGTCGAAGCTGACGCGGTACTGGTACCACGAGATGTCCCAGGCGATCGTGATCACGAGCTCGCGGTTCACGCCCGAGAGCGGCACGATGCTCGCCCGCGGCTCGCCCAGGCTCTTCGCAATCCCGTCGACGGTGCGGCGGTACGGGCTCCAGTTGAAGAGGTCGGCGGCCTCGACGACGGCGAGCTCCGGCTCGGATAGGCGGCGCAGGATCGGCTCGCTGACGACGGGCTCCACCGCCGGCGGGCGCTCGAAGAGCGCGCCGAGGCCTCGCCGCCTGCGCCGCGAGAACGGCATCGTCGGCGTCGTCGGGCTCCCCTCCTTCACCCAGCCGTGGTCGAGCGCGATCTCCTGGCAGAGCGGGCAGACGTCGACGAACTCGCCGTCGCCGTCCGGCGAGAACCGCACCGCGCGCTCCCCCGTGAGCAGCGTCCGCTCGCAGACCGCGCACGACCGCGTGACGGTGTTTCCCGTGACGCGCATCGGGCGACTATAGCCAAGCCGAACCGGCTTTTGATCAGCCCTTCGGGTTGAGGATGTGGGTGATATCCGGGTACGGGTACAGCGTCAGGTGGAGCAGCAGGATGGCGAGACCGGCGGCGATGACGTAGTTGACGAGCCAGGCCAGGAACGGGCCAAACCGACCTCTCCGGCGCAGAGACTCCTCGAGATTGCGGACCGTCTGGAACATGGTCGGGAACGGCACGTCCATCCCGGCGAAGAACGCGATCAGTCCCGGAACGACGAGCCACAGCAGCCCGATCAGCCCGTAGAGCACGTATCCCGGGCGGTAGTGCTGCTTGTCGTCCCACCACGCGCTCGCCGCCAGCGTCGCGAGGGTGATCAGGACGAACGACCCGATCGCGGCGACGGCGAACCAGACGGGCGCCGTATCCACGCCGAAGCGCTGGCGGTGCTCGCCCACAGCCGCGGGACGAACCGTGAGTCGCCCTGCGCGCGTCTTCCCCGCGGCGTCCGCCCCAGGCGCCTCGCGGAAGCTGGAGAGGACGCCGTAGACGATCGCGGCGACGACGATCAGCTCGACCCACGTGTGATGCCGCTCGAGATGGCCGGTCATCGCCGAGATCGTCGTGAAAGGGAGCACGTTGTTCCTGCCGGCGACGGCAGCCGTGATCTCGGGGATCGCGATCACGAGCCCTGCGATCCCCCACAGCAGGTAGCCCCACGTGCGCCGACTGAGCATGTGCGAAAGGCTACGAGATTCGCTGCCCGAAGTCGAGGCACGGCGCTGTGCTATCGTCTCGCAACATGTGTGTTTTACATGTAGCGGAACGATGAGAGGGCGGCACGGGTTCCGCGGCGCGCGCGCCCGGCGGCGGGTCAGCCCCGGCGAGTGGGCCGTCCGCGCCCGCGTCGAGCGCTTCGGCGAGCCGGCGCTCCTGCTCCTGCTCTCCGAGCGGCCGGCCCACGGCTACGAGCTGCTCGAGCAGCTGCCGGAGCTGACCGGCGAGCGGCGGATCGACATGGGCAACCTCTACCGCGTCCTGCGCGCCCTGGAGGAGGACGGCATCGTCCGCTCGGAGTGGCGCGACGACGCGCCCGGCCCGAGCAAGCGGATCTACGAGCTCACCGACGAAGGGCGGCGCCTGCTCGGCGGCTGGGCCGACGCGCTGCGCACGAACCAGGAGCTCATCTCGTCGTTCCTCGACCGGTACGAGAAGGGAGGTGACCATGTGCCACGGACATAGGCGCCACGGGCGCCGCGGCTTCCGCCGGTTCGGCAACCGCGAGGAATGGCTCGAGCGGCTGGAGCAGTATCAGCGCGACCTCGAGCAGGAGCTCGCGGACGTGTCGGACGTGATCAAGCGGCTCCGCGAAGGCAAGCCGCAGGAGACCGCGACGGTTTAGAAGCGCGGGGGAACCCCTGGTTCCCCCACGAGCCCCCTCCTTGCGGGCGGCGGC